>JADMIO010852282.1_pt1:67500-90405 | contig 90405 bp, 74 predicted proteins | sample 8958161 | NCBI WGS metagenome assembly JADMIO01 (sample SAMN16585339, study PRJNA669376) | soil metagenome | isolation source: Crop rotation soil | place: USA: Cullars Rotation, Alabama | collected 2011
TTGTATATAGCAGCCAGTTTATCAACATCAGACAAATTAGTTGAAGCAACAGTGTCTTTTACAGGTGCCAAAACATCTTCTTTTATCACTGGCGGTTCAACTACTGCAACCGCAGTGGTATCTGTTTTCTGAACTTCTTTCTTTACAATATCTTTCTGTGCAGGCTTTTTCTTGACCGGTTTCTTATTTACTGCAACATTCCTGACGCTGGCCACAGCCGTAGTATCAACTTTCTTTACAGGCGTTTTAGCCACTGGCTTTTCTATCGGAATCAGAACATTGACCGTATCTGTCACTCCATTCACTTTATCCGTATACACTAGCTTCATACCCTCGGGTGCATTTTTCCTCCAGGCAATTTTGGTGATCTTTTCTTTTTGCACAACTGCAACCGCATTGACAGGTTTTGCTTGCGGCCTTTGCTTTCGAACTATCGGTTTTTTTACAGACGCATTGTTGATCGCGGGCAATTCAACAGTGGCAGTATCTTCAGGCATTGCCTGTTTTTCATTCAATTTAGGATCTTTCACCACATTGGCCAGCGCATTGGTAAAAGGATCATCTGTTTTTGCAACTGTGGCTACATCAGCCTTTGCCTTTGCCTCCGCCATTACCAGATCCATTGTCTGCAGGTTGAAAAAGCCCCAGCCCTTCTCTCCAAAATTTTTAAGCAGATATCCAATGTCATTATTATTTACAGTAAGCGTAACTTTTTGTTCCGGCCATTCGTTTCTGGGAAAACCAACAAAGAGTTCGTAGGTACTGTCGATCAGCTTAGGAATGATCAGATAACCTGAAGCAGTGGAACTTAAGATGTCTTTATCCATCTTAACGTAAAAGGGTTGCTTATTGTCGGTTTGTATATATATATAGTGCCTTTGCTGTGCAAATGTGGAAAGGGAGATACAGATCAAAAACAGGGAAAATAAATACTTCATTCAGTAAGACACTTTATGGACAAAACTAATCAAATTCGAGGCATGCCAGATAATAGGATGCAAAATTTATGATTTTGAACAAAACAATGATCTTACTTTTAGAGGTTTAGACGTTTAATGGTTTAGTGGTTTAGAAATGACCTCGACTCTATGACCTCTGCTAAACTTCTAAACGACTAAACAGCCCATTGCCACTTAAATAAAAATTATCTTGCCATAAAATCGTCCTCTTATTTTTGCAATCAAAATTTTTAATATGAAAAGAATCGCGTTTTTGCTTGCGTTGCTGGCAGGCCCATTTTATTTGATGGCGCAAAACGAGCCGCCACCTCCACCGGGTGCCATGGCTAAAGCAGACACTTCCTGGAAAAAGATCTATCGTGCATCAAGCACTAAAATAAATGATCTGGTTCACACCAAACTGGATGTGAAATTCGATTATAACAATTCATGGCTGATCGGAAAAGAGTGGCTAACATTAAAACCACACTTTTATCCCACTGATTCATTGACCCTGGATGCGAAAGGAATGGACATCAAAGAGGTCTCTATGATGAATGGCGCTTCAAAATCAAAATTGAAATATGATTATGATGGCTGGCAGTTAAAAATAAAACTGGGCAAAACCTATAAAGGCGGCGAGAACTATACTATTTATATTGACTACATCGCTAAACCCAATGACGTTAAACAGCAGGGAAGCGCCGCCATCACCAGTGCGAAAGGATTGTATTTCATCAATCCAAAAGGTGAAGAAAAAGATAAGCCAACTCAGATCTGGACTCAAGGTGAAACAGAAGCTAACAGTTGCTGGATGCCAACCATCGATAAACCAAATCAAAAAACGACTGACGAAATTTACATGACCGTGCCTGATAAATATGTTACACTCAGCAACGGTTTACTGATCAGCAAAAAGAAAAACGCAGATGGTACAAGAACTGATTACTGGAAAATGGATCTGCCTCACGCTCCATACCTTTTCTTCATGGGCGTAGGTGATTATGCCATCATCAAAGACTCATACAAAGGAAAAGAAGTAAGTTATTATGTAGAGAAAGACCAGGCTCCTTATGCCCGTGGCGTTTTTGGCACTACTCCGGAAATGATCAAATTCTATGCTGATAAATTAGGCGTTGATTATCCATGGCAGAAATATGCACAGATCGTTGGCCGCGATTATGTGAGTGGCGCGATGGAGAACACTACATCTACTTTACACCAGGAATCGGCTTATCAAAACAATCGTGAACTGGCTGACAGGAATAGCTGGGAAACCGTTATCTGTCATGAACTGTTTCACCAATGGTTTGGTGATCTGGTAACTGCAGAAAGCTGGAGCAACATTACTGTAAATGAATCAATGGCCGACTACAGCGAAACCTTGTGGATGGAATACAAGCATGGCAAAGATGCCGGCGATGAAGAAAATCAAAACGGGCTTACTGCATATTTGAGCAACCCGGGTGACGCTAAAAAAAATCTTGTACGTTTTCAATATGCAGATAAAGAAGATGTGTTTGACCTGGTGAGTTATCAGAAAGGCGGACGCGTTCATCATATGTTGCGCAACTATGTGGGAGATGATGCTTACTTCAAAGGATTGAATAATTATTTGACCACCAATAAATTTAAACCCGGTGAATCACAACAAATGCGTTTGGCATTTGAAGATGTGACAGGCCAGGATCTGAACTGGTTCTGGAATCAGTGGTTCATGGGCAGTGGTCATCCGATCGTGAAGATCGATTACCTGTATGATGACGCGGCTGGTAAAGCAAATGTGATCATTGAACAAACACAAAAAACAGATAAGGTTTTCCGTTTGCCGATCGCCATCGATGTGTATAGCGGCGCTGTAAAAACAAGATATAAAGTATGGGTTGAAAATAAGATCGACACTTTCACTTTCAACTACACGGTACGCCCAAGCCTTATCAATGTAGATGCTGATAAAGTTATGCTCTGGGCAAAAACAGATAATAAGACAGCAGATAATTTTATCAAACAATGGCAGTCTGCTCCATTGTGGCTCGACAGAAAAGAAGCACTTGATTATTTTGCAAAAAAAGGAATGAAAGAATTAGCGGAGGGGTTAAAAGATAAATATGCCAATCTCAGAAGATATACACTCGACAAACTGACCACTTCCAAATTTGCCAATGATGCGGAAATAGTTAAAGCAGTGGAAGCAGTTGCCAACACAGAAAAAGATAAAAGGGCTAAAGCATCTGCTATCAAATTTCTGGCAAATACAAAAGATCCAAAATACCTGTCTGTGTTCAAGGCCAATGTTACCGACTCTTCTTACAGTGTAGCGGGTGCTGCATTGAATGGTATCAATGATTTGGATCCGACAGCCGCCTATACCTTAGCAAAACAATATGGAAAGGATGCTAAAGGTGCTTTGGCTGATGTGGCAAGAGGTGTTATCATGGCCAATGGTACTGAGGCAGATTTCGACATGATATTGAAACAATATGATGAAGGTCCTTTGAGCCAGGAAAAATTGGGTCAGACTGAAACCTTTGCAGCATTTCTTGGTAAAATAAATAATGTTGCAAATGTTAAGCGGGGTATTGATGCGATCATCAAATTCCGCAATGCGATCCCCGAACAGTTCCGCGGATTTACGGACCCTACATTTAAATCTGCTTTAGATAAACTAGGAGCAGCAAAAGGAAAAGAGATTCAGGATTATATTGCAGCAGGAATGAAATAAAAGAAAAAAGCCCCCCGAAATATCGGGGGTCTTTTTTATACTTCACACGATCAAATGTGCCATTTACTCTAGTCCTTAACTAGCTTCTTCGTCACTGTTTTTGTAGTGGTAATAATTTTAACCATATAGATACCAGCCGGCAGCGTAGAGATATCCAGGGTGGCGATATTCTGATTAGATACATTAGTTCTTAAAACCTTTGCACCTGCAGCATTGTATACTGTGAATGATAAGATGCCTGTAGATATCGAATTTGTTTGTGCGTTCACGGTTGTGTGCGCAGGAACAGGATAGAGAATAATATCTTCCATTGAATTCGGACGAGGTGCCATTGCAATGCTATTGCTATTCTTCGTACACGTATTCATCGACTGCATCACATAATAATTTCCAAAACCTGAAACGGTCAATGTAGATCCGTTGGCACCAACGATCATCACTCCATCTTTATACCATTGGTAAATACCACCAGGCGTTGGGTTGGTAACAGCTAATGTATTCCCGGTTTGTTCAAAGATCACCGGGTTGAATTGAGGAACGATATTAGTGATGGTATTACTTATTGCAGTGGGCGCTGTTGTGCAGGAGAAACTCGAGGTCATCACCACGCTCACTACATCATTGTCCGCAGGTGTGTAAGTAAAAGTGTTTGAGTTAGTGCCTGCTGCATTTCCATTTACTTTCCATTGATAAGATGGTGACGTTCCACCATTATTTCCTGTTGCTGTAAATGTAACCGGAGCTCCATTACAAATAATATTGTCAGCATCGCTGCTGCTAATGCCAACAGTTGGCGTGAGGTTAGTTGCATAAAAATTATAGGTTGTGTCGAGTGAAATATTTCCACCGGCATTCGTGTACTTTACTCTTACAGTATGCGCTCCGCCGGTGGTAGTTCCTGATTCGTAATAATAGAAAGTACTGTCGCTTGAATAGAACAAAGCCGGCACTCCATCTACTGTGATATCGATCTGTGTGTATGCCGGAGGATTCATGATCTTTCCTTTTGCAGTAGAGGCAGCAGCGCATTTATCATTTACATTCACAACGATCGGCATAGTGGGTGCAGTGGGTGCACTGAATGCTCTAACACTCCACATGGCAGGTGCAAGACCTCCAATAGCACGACCACCAACAGCCAGCATATCCACATCTGTTCCGGAAATGATATTCGGCGTACTCGTGTAAGGGATCGCAAGACTGGCAGCAGATAATACATCAAATGTTGGAGCAATGAATGGTGTCCATGTATTTCCTGCATCATTACTCCTGAAACAATAACCCGATATTCCAAAGATGATCACGGTCTTTGAATTGATGAACTGGATCCTGTTAATGGTACCAGCAATTCCGGTTGGAGTAACTTCAGTCCATGTAGTTCCACCATCCAATGTTCTGATCACTTTTCCGTTTGAACTACCGGCCATACCAGTGTCTTTATTTGCAAAATTCACCGCATACAATGCTGCGGTAAGTCCTGCCGGAGCAGCTTGTGCTGTCCAGTTGATACCACCATCAGTTGTCTTGAAGATCTTGGCAGCGGTACCCACCACATAACCTGTAGTAGCACTCACAAAATCTATCGCGTTCAAATAATTAGCGCCGGTGAAAGTTGATAATTGTGGTGTCCAGCTAACTCCGCCATTGGTTGTGCGGTGAACAGTTGCCATCCCGGCAGTTCCGATGCCACCACAAACCCAACCGGCATTCTTGTCGATAAAGTCTATTGCAGATGCGCTGGCACCCGTATTGAATGCATAAGGATCAGGCCATGTATTACCGCCATCAAAACTCCTGTATATGTAACCATTGTTACCAACCATATATGCAGCGTCAGAAGAAGTATATTTTACGTCAGTGATAGCAACCGGCTGATAGTATGGCGGCATGAATTCCGGAATGCTTTTATCCACCCAGGTCTTTCCGCCATCAGTACTTCTGTAAAACTGTCCGTTCACGCCACCGGCGATGATATTATTCTTATCCAGATGAGAAACGCTGATCAATTGTTTTTGATCAACAGGACTGTAATTGATATTTTTAAAATAAGTTGTATCCCAACCCGGACCTCCTGAGGCAGAATCAGCAACTATTCCATACAATCCAGCCAGCTTCACTCCTTTGTTTGGTGTAATAGCAACAGCATTGAATTGAATAGATGAGTTAACATTATTGGCAGAAAGAACCCTTCTCACGCTCCATGTTTCTCCTTTATCATGTGATGTACTTACAAAAGCTGCGCCCATTGCGATCGCTACATCAGAACCCCTGGAAGCAATATTCAGCATTTGAAAACTTCCGCCCAAAGAAGGTGTAGTACCAGAGAATGCAAGTTTGATCCTCCAGGTAACGCCACCATCACTTGATTTAATTACATAAGAATTATTCTGTGAACTAATGACTATATTTTGCGCATCAACTACAGCAAGACCGGGATAATTCTGAGAAACATAGGTTGTTGATGTTCCACTCACGGGTGTTGGATTAGTACCAGTGATGGAAATGTTTGTCCATGTTGTACCACCATCAACCGTTTTGGCAACAAGCCCTGCAGCGCCTGAAATATAACCTATTGTTGCACTAGCAAATGAAATGGCTCTGAGATTTTTTGTTTGAATGGGAAAACCAGACGCCATAGAGGTCCAGGTAACGCCACCATCTGTTGTTTTATAGATGGTTGCACTTCCCGCCGCTACATCGCCGACTATAAAACCGGTTGTTGCATTGAAGAAATACAATGCCTGCAGATTTGCTGTTGTTGGTGAAGTGATCTCTGTCCAGCTAATTCCACGCGTTGTTGTCTTCATTATCTTTCCTGTTGAACCAACAACATACCCTGTGGTTTCAGTAGGAAAATCAATTGCACTCCATGCTACTCTTGGGCCCGGCACATCATAGGTCCATGTGTGTCCGGCATCCGTAGTACGTGCGATAACCCCGGCGTCACAAGAAGCATAACCCACGTTGTCATTCACGTAAGCAAGGTCAGTAATGTAAATTCCCATCGGTGATGGGTTGACAAATTTCCAATAGAGTGAAGGAGATTGGCAGAAAGCGGAACCTGTGGCAAAAACAAAAAGTACTAAAATGAAAAGCATTTTCATGTTGTTGCCTGATCGTGTAAAGTTTGGATGTTTCATTGCTTTTGTTAGTTTTTAAAAATGATTAGCTCGCGGGGCACTGAAATCAGAGGTCAAAGGTATTTTTCTGCAAAGACCGTATCAAGCGCTTAAATACTCAATTTGGAAAATGAGTAGAATTACTCAGTTTTTGGGAAAGGAGTATCTTTATTAGGCATGAAATTTTGGAGATCGATCATACTATTTGCAGGGCTGCTATTGAGTTGTTCATTTTCTTCCGGTCAAAGTGCCCGTGATACATCTTTCATTCTTCAGTTGCTCAACAAAAGTGAAAGCCTGAGAGATAGTTTACCCGAACAGTCTTTGCAAATTGTGAATGATGCTTTGCAAAAAAGTATCAGCTCCGGCTTCAAAAAAGGCGAAGCCATTGCCTATGCAAGATTGGGCCGATGGTATTTCGGAAATGATATCAATAAGTCCACTGATTACGCCAATAAAGCGATCAATATTTTCGAATCAGGCATTACTGCTCCGGAAGAGAAAGCCGATATGCACCTGTTGCTGGCAGAGGCTTATGATGAACAGGGCAAAACAGATTCTTCCGCTTACTACTACTATCAGTTGGGTACGGAAATGGAGAGTGGGGGTATAACCAAGCCTGAATTCAAAATGCAAGTGTATACAAAACTGGTCATTTTCTGGATCAATCTGAATGCGGGCAATAATAACGATGAGAAAATAAAACAAACGATTCTCGGTTATGTGGAGAAGGCAAAGTCTGCAGCCCAGTTTACCAAGAACAGGGACGATGGCATCAGCGGGATCTATTTCATACAGGGAATTTATTATCACGGCATCAACAGTTTCGACAGCGCCCGTTTTTATTATCAAAAATTTCTCGACACAAAAAAGAATATGAGTGTACCGAGAAGGATATCTACACTTACCAATCTGGCTGATACTTATTTACAGGAGAACAAGCCTGAAAAAGCTATGCCTTATATCAAAGAGGTATATGCAATGGACAAGGATTCATCTACCAAAAAATTTCTGAGCTTTTTTATGGGATACACCGGTCTGATGGAAGGAAGGGCTTTAATACAAATGAAAAATTTCCGCGGCGCAGTTGAGGTGCTGGAGCGTTCATTGAAACTGGTGAATGCCAGTGGAGGTCATTTACGTGATGAAGTAGTGAATGCTTATAATGATATCGGTACAGCTTATGAAGAAATTGGCGATCATGCCAATGCAGTAAAGAATAAAGATCTCTACATCAAATATTATGATAGTCTTTCCAAGAAAGAGAAATCGGATATGATCGGCAGATTGGAGATCCGTAATCGCATTGCTGAAAAAGACAAGGAACTTGTACAACGCGAACTGACCATTGCCCAGGTGAATGAAAAAGTGCGCAACAGGAATTCTTTGATCGCGGCAATTATTGTGGCGCTCTTGTTCCTTGGATTGATATTGTTCATGTGGCGACGTAGAAACCTGCACAAACAAAAATTACAACAACGGAATATTGAGAACCTGCAGCAAAAAATAAAGATCGAACGGCTGAACGCTACTATTGCTGGTGAGGAAAAAGAACGCACCCGCATCGCTAGAGAACTCCACGACGGAGTGGCGGGTTTGATCACAGCGGCAAAAATGAATTTTGAGCTGGCGAAAAATAAAACCTCATCAGAACCACAATCAGACTTTAACCAGGGAATGAAAATGCTGGAAGATGCGGGCATTGAATTACGACAAGCGGCCCGTAATCTGATGCCGGAAGTACTGTTACAGGAAGGATTGGTGAAAGCATTGCAATTATTCTGTGAGAGGATAACGGAGAAGAGCAATGTGCAGATCAATTTTCAATCGATGGGCGATAAAAAGATCACTGACAACAATCTTGAGTTATCGATCTATCGGATTATACAGGAATTGGTGCATAACATTGTGAAACATTCCAGAGCCAATAATGCATTGGTTCAATTGAGCTTTCAGGACGACGGTGGTATGACCATTACTGTAGAAGATGATGGCGTTGGAATGAATAAAACGAGTATCACGCACGGAGCAGGTATGGGTATGAAGAATATCAGGGATCGGGTGACTGAGACAGGTGGCAAGCTCGACATACAATCTGAAGAAGGAAAAGGAACAAGTGTGTATATTGAGTATGAATCGCAAATATGAAGATCAAAGTAGCCATTACCGACGACCAGGAGATCATTCTGAATGGACTGCAGAGAATATTATCTGCAGAAGACAATATTGAGATCATCGCAACTTATAAGAATGGAACTGATCTGCTGGAAGGCTTGGAAAAAAGGCAACCCGATGTTTTGTTGCTCGATATTCAAATGCCCGGTATGTCGGGGATCGAAATTGCGGGGATCTTATCAAAAAAATATCCTGCCATCAAAATAATTGCGATCACAAATGTTGATGTGATCCCACAGGTGAAGAAAATGCTAAGTCAGGGTTGTAGTGGCTATTTGTTGAAAGACGCCAACAGTGAGGTGATCATCGAAGCTATCGAAAAAGTACAGGGGGGCGAGCAATACCTGCACGCTCCCATTCAGTCACAATTACTGAAAAGTTTTTCCGATACTAAGTCAAAATATATCATCACTAAAAGGGAGAAAGAGATCTTATTGTTGATCGTCGATGGGTTTTCTAATAAAGAAATTGCCGATAAATTATTCCTCAGCATTCGAACAGTGGAAAATCACCGCAATCATCTATTACAAAAATTCGATGCAAAAAATACTGCAGGGTTGGTAAAGCGGGCAATAGAAGATGGGATGGTTTGAGAAATGAGTAATCAGAAAGTCATTACGGTCCCTAATTCCTTATTTCTTATTCCTTATTTCTTATTTACTTCAACCCCAGTGTTTCCAAAAATGCTTTATTGTTCGGCTCTCTTCCCAAAAACTTCCTCAGCATTTCCATTTCATCTTCAGTAGAACCTTTCTCCAGAATGTTTTTCCTATATGATAGACCAACAGCTGGGTTCATCACACCCTTTTGTTTAAATACAGAAAACATATCCTGTGCGAACACCTTTGACCATAAGTAGCCATAGTAATTAGCAGCATAACCACTCAGGTGAGTGAAGTTGCAGATATAATGACTTTCATCAGGGTATGGTGTTTGAGCATAACCATATATATTCTTCGCTACTACATTAAGATCCTTGCCTCTGATACTGTCATATTTATCTTCGTAAGTAAAATCAGTGATGCCGAGAATGCATTGTCTGGTCCAGTTAATGCTCACTCCAAATTTCTGTGCCGCTTTCATTTTATCATACAGACTGCGCGGCAATGGTTGTCCGGTCTTATAATGTTTGGCGAATAAACTCAACGATTCAAATTCCCAGCACCAGTTTTCCAAAAACTGAGATGGTGCTTCAACAAAATCACCCTTTACACCAAACGGCCCTTGCGACGCAAGATCAGATCTCGCCAGCATAGAATGAACCAAATGGCCGAATTCATGAAACAGGACGATCACATCGCTATGGTTCAGCAAGGATGGTTGTTCACTGCTGCCTTCAGGGAAATTGCAAACCAATGCTGATACAGGTAACACCTCTTTACCATCGAATTTGCTGTACTGGTTGATCGGAAAACAAGCAGCATGTGTATACTTATTAGGCCTTGGAAACAGATCCAGATAAAAACTACCGATCTTCTTTCCATCCATCGACACTTCATAGGTTTTCACTTTTTCATGCCAGGGAACCATGCTGGTAGCCGGATTGATATGTATATGAAATAATTTCTGATATACAGTGAACATTCCCTCAAGCGTATTATTCATTTCGAAGTACTCTTTTACTTCGTCTGTATTCAGATTATATTTTGTGTCCAATAATTTTTTAGTGAGGATGCTATAATCCCATGCATAAATGTTGTTGTCTTCATTTGGGAACATCTGCTTCTTCACCGCCTTCAATTCATTCAATTCACCTGTAACACCACTCCTCAATTTATTAACCAGATCATTTTCAAAGTTCCAAACATTGGCAGTAGACTTCGCCATTTTATCCACTACCGCATAGGCAGCATAACTTTTGAAGCCCAGTTTTTTTGCAAACTGATCACGATAAAACAGAAGACTATCCAATGCAGTAACGTTGGCTGGGTAAGCACGATTGTTGTAATGATTGTACATCGTTTTGCGGGTTTGAGCCGAAACGGCATACTTCAGCACATTACTGTTATTGGGACCATTTATATACACAACATAATTACCATCTGCTCTTTTCCAGGGTTTGCTGATCGCTTCCGGAACGCCATTTAATTCAGATGCGGTAAACCTTACACTATCTTTTGATTCAGCTATGTTCTTATCAAATGTGGTGCTGAATGTTATCATCTTCTCATTGATGGGCATCAGGTCTTTTTTTCCCTGCGCATCCAGCTTCAATCCATTTTTTTCAAACGCGATGATCGTCTCTTTCAGAAATTTCTTTTGATTTGATACTAAACGTGATCCAGCTGTTGATGCAGAAAATCGTTTGACAGCACGGTATAATGAATCATTTAAAAAAAGTTGCGTATTAAAATTGCCCAACCTTTCATTTTCATCGTTGGCGGCGTTCCGGGTTGCGTCGTCAACATAAGTAGCGCCGATCAATCCCAGTTTTATGGAATAATCAACTATTTCATAGATCAGGCGGTCAAGTTCCATTAATGTATTGGCCACCGTTTGTTTGCCGGCAGGTATACCATTGATCTTATTGACAGCATCGACCGATTGTTTGATCACAATGTCTGTTGCTTGTTTGATCATATCAGCATTCACTTTATCAAATGCAACAGGTGCATTGCTATGGATCAGTAAAGGATTGCTGGGAACAGGCCTTTGTGCGCTGGATGTGACCGAACAAGCAATTAAAAAACAAATTACCAGGATAACAAATCTCATAAGTTGGGGTTTAGGATAAGCAAGATAAAGGTTAGGGTTTACAATACAAATTTACGAGTTGAAGGAGGCAAAGAAGAAAGGAACACGGAGGTCACTGAGAACCACGAAGAAAACGGAGTAGTTTATGATATTTTGAAGTAACTGCGTAAAAATTGAAACACATAAGTTTTATTCTCCGTGACCTCTGTGGTCCTTCGTTTCCTCCGTGTTCCCCTTCTTTTTCTTTTCTTCCTCCTCTGCTTTGTCAAACTCTCGCTCTTAAAATTTTCCTACATAATTCAACTACATTTATGACATGAGAAAGCCTTCTCTTTATGTAATGGCATTATTTTATTTCGCGGCTGGAATAAATCATTTCTGGCATGAAGAGTTCTACTTAAAAATTATGCCACCCTGGATCGGCCATCATGAAGCATTGGTGATCATCAGTGGAGTTTGCGAAATACTATTAGCTGTATTGTTGTTACCAGAAAAAACGCGGCGATTTGCAGCCTGGGGAATAATCCTTTTATTGATTGCTATCTTTCCCGCAAATATTCAGATGATGATAAATTATCTGAATGAACATAATCCGAAGTCATGGATCAGTATTGTGAGGTTGCCGATACAAATTTTGTTGATCGGGTGGGCGTATAATTTTACGAAAAAAAAGTCAGCGGCTTAAGATTTGAGGCTGTTTTGAAGAGGGAACATGAATGAATCATTCATCAATTTGTTTTGTTTCTTTTTATGGATTCATTCTATTGAATGTGGCATTGATAACATCCGGACCGGCATTCAACATCATTTCGCTAAAACCAAATGTTAGTTCCGTCTTACCTTCTTTGAGTTGATTGAACACTGCTTCGACAAAATCGCTTACTGCAGGCTGGCCATCATGCAGCCCCTTTCCCCCCAGATCAGTATTTAATGCAGGTGGTATCATTTCAATAACTTCGATGTTCTTTGGTGCCACCATATATCTCAAAGACTTTGTGAAGGAATGAAAAAATGCTTTGGTAGCGCAATATACCGGTACTTTGGAAAGCTGCACAAATGCGAGGCCTGATGTCACATTAATGATCGTATCTAATGACCCCAGATTGCTGAACAATTTTGTCAAATGCACAGGTGCAATCACATTCGTTACAATTTCATTACTGGCCCTTTCGTAAAAATCATCGTCTGAAATGTTCATCCAGTTTTGAATGCCTGCATTATTTACCAACACATTAAGGTCGCTATGATCTGTTGCGATCCAGTTATATAGTTCAATGCGGTTGGCCTCATCCGACAAATCACATTCCCTGGTGATCACTGTTGGAAATTTTTCTTTAGCTGCTTCCAGCACCTGCTTGCGTCTCGCACAAATTATAACTGTATTATTTTCCTGAATAAATCTTTCAGTCAGCCCAAGACCAATCCCACTAGCACCCCCGGTTATCAATATCTTATTGTTTGCTAATTTCATTTATACTTTTTAAGAGCTACCCAATTTACCACGAGCCACTCGCTCCTCCTCCTCCAAAGCTACCACCCCCAAATCCTCCAAATCCACCACTGCTTCCGCCTCCTCCGCCACTCCAACCGCCGCCACTGCTACCACTGCCAATCCCACTTAGTATGTTTCCGATCGTCCACGCAGTAAAGCCACGACGACTCATGAAGGATCCGCCTCTTCCACCTCCACCTCCGAAGATGCCGAGGAAAACGATGATCATGATGATGTAGAATATGATCTTCCCAATGCCGAATCCTTTGGATTTTTTGTGATAACCTGCTGGTGCCTGGTATTCGCCTTGTGTGGCCTGCATGATAGCATCGGTACCTTCATCGATGCCACGATAATAGTCGTCGCCTTTGAATTTGGGTTTAATGATGTCGTCGATGATCTGCTGACAAGTGACATCGGGCAACACACCTTCTAACCCATAACCAGGAGTGATAGTGAGTTTGCGATCGCCTTTAGAGATCAATAAGACAACACCATTATTAGTACCCTTTTGTCCCACACCCCAGCTTCTTCCTAATTCTGTTGCAGCATCTACCACATCTTCACCGTCCAGACTATTTACGATCACCACTACTATTTGAGTGGAAGTGGAATCATCGAATGTGTAGAGTTTCTGTTCTAGGTCGTGTTGTTGTGATTCTGTAAGTGTCCCTGAATAATCGTTCACCAGCTTTTGCGGAGAAGGCTTGTTCTTGATAACATCCTGCATTGATTGACCAAAGCCCGCAATTGAGAACAGGAGAGAAAAAATAAAGAACGATATGTAGGTTAATTTTTTCACGTTGATCCGGATCATTTGCCAAATACTATTTCATCCGGCAATTCATTTTTATCGTCTGATGGTGAATAAGGAAATTTCTCTTTTAAAGTTTGCCCCACGCGATAGATGCATTGTACCATTCCTTCGCAAACATTATCGGATGAGAATTTAGCAAGCATGTCGCGAACAGCATCGTCCCAGTATTTTTGTCCCACTGCTTTATAAATGCCTTCGTCAGCAAACAATGCGATCTCTTTATGTTTGGTGGCAACATACAACAGCACCCCATTGCGGTGTTCAGTATCCTGCATTTTTAATTTGAAAAATATCTGCCCTGCCCTGTCGATAGGATCCACCATGGGGTTCTTGCTTTCCACATACACACGCACTTCTCCGCTGGTTTCGCGTTCAGACTTGCGAATAGCTTCCACTATCCGCTCCTTTTCTTCAGGAGTGAAAAATTCTTTCTTCTTAAAAAAAGGAAATAAGCCCATCAGAATTTTATTTCTTTTGATTTGTCGGCACCAGCATCAGCAGTGAATCCATCTTTCTTTTTGAATCCAAAAATTCCTGCCACTAAACTTTTCGGAAAACTTCTAACTGAACTATTATAATCATTGATCGCTTCATTGAAATCCTTCCGTGCAAATTTTATCCTCCGCTCCGTTCCTTCGAGCTGCGTTTGCAATCCGCTGAATGCAGCCGTTCCTTTTAATTCGGGATATCGTTCAATGGTGACAAGCAGTTTATTGGCCGCTTCAGCCAGTTCATCCTGTGCACTGGATTGTTGCTGATATTCGGAAGCGCTGGGATTATTGCTATCCACAATTACGGAAGCGGCCTTCGCCCTTGCTTCCGTAACTTTTATAATCGTGTTCTGTTCAAACTGTGCATTGCCTTTTACTGTATTCACCAGGTTGGGGATCAGATCAAGCCTGCGCTGGTAAGCATTCTGTACTTCGCTCCATTGCAACTTTACCTTCTCTTCTTTTTTCACGAGTGAATTATAGGCAACTACGCAGAATATGCCGAGCAGGACCGCAATGCCCGCGATAATGAAAATGGATCTTTTCTTGTTCATCCTACTTCTTATTCAGGTCATCAAAGTTTACATCCACCTTCTTTTCAGCACCTGCGTCTGACTTAAAGCCTTCTTTTGCATGGAACCCAGCCATTCCCGCAATGATATTTACAGGGAATGAGCGAACCTTTGTGTTGTACACATTCACGGCGTCGTTGAAAACTTTTCTGGAGTTTTTGATCTTATTTTCGATCTCTTCCAGTTGCGTTTGCAGTCTGCTGAAATTCTCAGTGGCTTTCAATTGGGGATAAGCTTCCACCGAAACCAGCAATCGGCTCAATGAACTGGTGAGTTGTCCCTGTGCAGCCTGGAATTCAGCCAGTTTTTCAGGAGTAAGATTGTCTGCATTTACCTGCACGCTGGTTGCTTTAGCCCTTGCTTCCACCACCGCGGTTAGTGTATTTTGTTCGAAGTTTGCAGCGCCTTTAACTGTATTTACAAGGTTTCCAACCAGGTCAGATCTGTTTTGATATTCGGCCTGTACGTTGTTCCAGGCATTCTTTACATTTTCATCCTGTTTTACCAAACCATTGTAACCACTACATCCCCAGAAAACAAGGATCAAAACGATACCAAGTCCGACGAATAAACCAATGCGTTTCATAATGTTTAGTTTTTATTGTGAGTAAGTAAAAATAATATAAAAAATCAATGATTTGTGATCTGTGATTTGTGATCTGTCAAACACAACAACCTGCGCGACTTAAAAAGATCACAGATCAAAATTCACAGATCACAGATTGATAGTGTTGACGAACAGTAAAGAATAATATTTTAACCCGTGATGGCTTTTATCCCCGGAAGTGTTTTTCCCTCAAAATATTCCAGCATGGCGCCGCCGCCGGTGCTGATATAGCTGACCTTGTCGGCATAGCCAAACTGGTTGACAGCTGCGACGGAGTCTCCACCACCTACGAGTGAAAAAGCGCCGTCAGCTGTGGCATTAGAGGCTGCCTCGGCGATGGTTTTAGTGCCCGTCTTGAATTTATCCATTTCGAAAACCCCCATTGGACCATTCCACAAAATGGTTTTGGAGTGAGCGATCACGTTTTTGAATTGTTCGCAGGCATTGTGGCCGATGTCCAGACCCATCCAGCCTGCGGGGATCTTATTGCTGGGAGAAACAGATACTTCAGCGTCGGCAGCAAATTTGTCTGCGATCACAGAATCGGAAGGAAGATGTATGCAAACGTCTTTTGCTTTCGCCTTTTCCATTAATTCTCTTGCCGTATCGAGTCGATCGTCTTCACACAAGGAATTTCCGATCTCGCCACCCATGGCTTTCATGAATGTATAAGCCATGCCACCACCAATGATGATGTCGGTTGCTTTTTCCAGCAAGTTTTCAATGATCAGTATTTTATCAGAAACTTTTGCTCCCCCGATAATTGCGGTGAAAGGTTTTTCGGCGTTGTGCAATACTTTCTCTGCATTCACTACTTCTGCTTCCATCAATGCACCGAATAGTTTTTTATCAGCATCAAAGAATTTCGCAATGACGGCTGTAGAAGCATGCGCCCTGTGTGCGGTACCGAATGCATCATTCACATACACATCACCAAGCTTGCTGAGTTTTTCCGCAAATGCTTCATCTCCTTTTTCTTCTTCTTTATAAAAACGAAGATTCTCCAACAACAACACTTCACCTGGCCTGAGCATGTGAGCAGTCATGCCCGCTTGCTCACCAATGCAATCATCGGCAAAGAAAACCTTGATCGCATTTTTATCTGCCTGGTCTGCATTCAGCAATTCGTGCAGGTGTTTGATCAAATGTTTCAATGAATATTTGTCTTCTGGTCCACCCTTTGGTCTACCCAGGTGGCTCATCAGGATCGCACTTCCGCCATCATCTAAAATTTTCTTGATCGTTTTCAATGTCGCCCTGATGCGGGTATCATCCGTGATATTGTAGTTTGCATCGAGTGGAACGTTGAAGTCAACGCGTACCAGTGCTTTCTTTCCGGAAAAATTGTAGTCGGTGAATTTGCTCATAATTATAGTTTGAAAAAAAACCGCAGAGACGCAGAGTCGCGGAGAAAGCCTCTGCGTCTCCGCGACTCTGCGGTGAATTTAAATAAAACCTAAAAACTTATCCGATCAGTTTTGCAAAATGATGAACAGTACGTACCAATTGTGACACATAGCTCATTTCATTATCGTACCAACTAACCGTTTTTACTAATTGTTGTCCGCCCATTTTGATCACCCTTGTCTGGGTAGCATCAAACAGACTTCCAAAATGAATTCCGATCACATCACTGCTCACGATCTCGTCTTCAGTATAACCAAAGCTTTCATCGCTTGCTGCTTTCATCGCTGCGTTCACCTCTTCAACGGAAGTATCCTTACCCAGTACTGAATACAATTCGGTTACACTTCCCGTGATAGTTGGTACACGCTGTGCACCACCGTCGAGTTTACCTTTCAGGTTTGGCAAAACCAGTCCGATCGCTTTTGCAGCGCCCGTGCTATTAGGAACGATGTTAGCTGCTGCTGCTCTTGCACGACGCAGATCACCTTTTGGATGAGGTGCATCCAAAGTGTTCTGATCATTGGTATAAGCGTGGATCGTGCTCATCAAACCAGTTACGATCCCAAATTTTTCATCCAGTACTTTTGCCATTGGCGCCAGACAGTTGGTAGTACAACTCGCACAGCTGATGATCGTTTCGCTACCATCGAGAATGCTATGGTTAACATTGAAGACAACCGTTTTCAGATCACCCGTTGCCGGAGCTGAGATCACCACTCTTTTAGCACCAGCTTTAATGTGAGCTTCCGCTTTATCCTTATCAGTAAAGAACCCTGTGCTTTCAATTACCACATCCACATCATGACTACCCCATGGAATTTGTGCAGGATCTTTTTGTGCATAGATCTTGATATCATGTCCGTTAACCACAATTGAATTATCAGTTGACTTTACGTCTTCATTGAAGCGGCCTTGGGCACTATCATATTTCAACAGGTGAGCCAACACTTTTGGGCTGGTAAGATCGTTGATCGCAACCACGTCGATCCCATCCATATTATATATCTGGCGGAAAACAAGCCGGCCGATACGGCCAAAACCATTAATGGCAACTTTTACTGTACTCATGTCCTTTGATTTTTAAATGTAAGGCGCAAAATTACTGCATGCAAAAGAGAATTGGCTTAAATATTCGATTAATTTAAAGTGATACATGAAAAAGTGAGGAAACTGATATCCCATAAATAAAAAAGCCCTTCAAATGAAGAGCTTTTTCGTACCACGTACGGGATTCGAACCCGTGATTCCTCCGTGAAAGGGAGGCGTCTTAACCCCTTGACCAACGCGGCATTTCCGTAAAAGGACGGCAAAGATAGTATGAAGTGGTTTTTTAGCCAAATATTTCAACTCGATAAGAGCAAAACAATCAGTGATTCACCTAAAAAGGCTGTCAGTCTGAGCTTAAGACTTTGGCAAAGTTTTTTTAAGCTCAGACTGACAGCCTTACATCCAAACAAAAATTATTTCGAACTTAACTTAGGCAAATAGATCAACATCTCTGACCAACGCTCCTTCACACAAGCCGCATAATCTTTTAAATAAGAATCCCAGGCGCCCGCTCCCCAGGCGTCATTGTATCTTTCATTCATAGGTTTTCTGAACCCATCTTCAAGTTCTTTATATCCCTGTTTCAAACGAGATACAATTGTGTATCCCGGTTCTCCCGATGCTGCTACGGAATAAACAGCAACTGATTCACCACTTGCATCCCAAACTTTTTTGAGTTTGGTTATTAAAGCTTTCACATCTCCTACTTTACCTGGTAGAGCTGTTAAATGCTGGATAACGATCTTATCTGCATAATCAGTCAACTTTACTGTGCTCATATCCGGCTGAAAAACTGAGTAACTAGTGATTGCTTTCCCCATAATATAAGGCGCTATCATTTTGTTCCAGTCGTTCATATGTTCCGGGCTGATATCTCCACGCCCATCGATGGTGGTCCAGTTACTAGGACCTTCTGAAACCATGTACCCGCCAGATTCAGGGCCAGATTCAATTGACCATACCCTCCATTTCCAATCGCCGGTATGGTACTTCTGCGCATGTGCGCCAATTGCTTTTTCAAATTCCATAACCTTGTCTGGCTTTACATAATAACGGGTAGAGTTCAATACATTTTTTGCCTGGCCCATTCCGATTGCAGGAATGACCAGTAGCATAAACAGTAGCTGTTTCATTTTGCTTGATTTAGGTTAAATAATAGAGATCAGGGAGGAGTCGTCGAGGGATGCGAAAGAATAGTAAGATACGGTTTTTTACATCACTAGTATATAATTTCTAATATTTAATTTTCTACAAGCAATTACCTTACGACTAACCCTAACGGAAAGCTATTTACCCAAAACAAAAAAAGCAGTTTGACCTAACAAACTGCTTTCTCCATCGAACATGGACGTTCTTTGAGGGTATTTTTAATCGAATTTTTTGAAGATCGCCTGTACATTTTTATCGACGTCCTTTTGCGTTGCAAATGACTGGTTGAGTTCACGTGTGCCCCATCCCTGCCAAACCGTTTTGTCGGTTGAAGCATCGATCAATGTTACGGTCAGTGTTCCTTCCCTGCTTGTTGAAGTATAGTTCTCATATCCTGCAAACTGAGAAGGGAAATAATACGTGTGATAACGACCGGTCCTGTAATTATAGTAGCTTCTTTGATAAGGCTCGGTGTATACAGGTGAACGTCTGTTTTCCCTGTTTTTTTCCACTACCCAATCTGTACTGATCAACAGGTCGGGATCGTTATTCGAAGGATAATATCCTTTCTTTTGCATTTGCTCATCCACTGAACTGCGGATCTGATCTTCCAGGATATAGTTCCTTTTGTTGGGCTTGCCGTTATTCTCGGTTTGCTTTACCCAAGTATAAGTTTTGTACTGATCCATTTGGGCTGAAGGTGATTTTTCTACATGTGCCGAACTGCCGCAACCCATTGCAAACAGTGTTACGGTTATCAGCACCACTCCCATCCAGCCAAATAGAGATGATGATCTGTTATTCATAATAAATGACTCCTTTTTTTGATTTGTTTATATTGAAATAACTCAATATTAATAACACAAAAACTATACAGGGAAGTGTGAAAATTTAGTGAAAAGGCACATTCACTATCTTTATTCAAAATCTATCGTATGTCTTTCGAATGGAAAGGAGTGTTTCCGGCGCTCACCACAAAATTTACTGCTGACGACCAATTGGATCTTCCATTATTCAAAAAAAATCTTGACGCCCAATTAGCTGCAGGTGTAAAAGGGATTATTCTCGGCGGAACTTTGGGCGAGGCAAGTGTGTTGAGTACTGCTGAAAAAGAAAGGCTGGTAAAATTTGCTGTTGAAAATTGTGCGGGCAAGGTTCCAGTCATTTTAAATATTGCTGAAGGCGCTACGCGTGATGCCCTGCAACAAGCAGAATATGCAAAAACCTGGGGCGCCGAAGGACTGATGATGTTGCCGCCCATGCGTTACAGATCCGACCATCGCGAAACCGTAACGTATTTTAAAACTGTAGCTGATTCAACTGATCTTCCGATCATGATCTACAATAATCCGATTGATTACAAAATTGAAGTAACGCTGGACATGTTTGAAGAACTGATCGAATGCAAGAATATTCAGGCAGTGAAAGAATCCACAAGAGATGTGACGAATGTGACCAGAATGATCAATCGTTTTGGAGACAGAATAAAGATCTTATGTGGCGTTGATACTTTAGCAATGGAAGAATTGTGTTTGGGAGCAGATGGTTGGGTGGCAGGATTGGTTTGCGCATTTCCATTTGAGACCGTTGCCATTTTTGATCTGGTAAAAGCAGGCAAGATCGATGAAGCTGCAAAGATCTATCGCTGGTTCATGCCTTTACTGGAATTGGATATTCATCCTAAACTGGTACAGTATATTAAATTGGCTGAAACAAGAGCCGGAATTGGATCTGAGAATGTGAGAGCACCGAGATTGACACTGGTGGGAGAAGAAAGAGAGAGGATACTGAAAGTTATTGATGATGGAATTGCGAGGAGGCCTACGATCTGAGTGGAGAACGGAGAGTGGAGAACGGAGAGTGAAGAACGGAGAGTGGAGAACGGAGAGTGGAGAACGGAGAACAGAGAGTGAGAATTTATAATTAAGAGATATGAGCTATAAAGATTTTACGGTTGAAGAAATTGATGATGTAATGCAAGAGGCATGGTCTGCATTTCATGTGTATAGAAAATATTCATTAAAACAACGGGCCGATTTCATGCGGGCGATCGCAGTGGAATTAGAAAATAATAGTACTTCATTGTTGCAAACCGCAATGAAAGAAACTAATCTGCCTGAACCAAGATTAAGGGGTGAATTATCAAGAACAATTTTTCAATTGAATAGTTATGGTGAAGCTTGTGAACGTGGACAATGGCTGGATGCAAGGATCGACACGGCTATGCCTGATAAGACCCCACCGAAACCAGACATAAGAAAAATGTTAGTGCCATTGGGACCGGTTGTTGTATTTGGCGCCAGCAATTTTCCTTTTGCATATTCCACTGCCGGCGGAGATACCGCGTGTGCTTTGGCTGCTGGCTGTCCCGTGATTGTGAAAGCTCATCCTGCACATGCAGAAACGTCGACATTGGTTTCGGATATTATTTTGAAAGTTGCAGCAGCAAACAATCTACCGCAAGGAGTATTTGCACATGTATATGGTGCAGGCACAGACGCAGGCAAAGCGCTGGTCATGCATCAATATGCATCTGCGGTCGGCTTCACAGGATCATTTGCAGGTGGCAAACAATTATTCGATTGGGGAAATCAGCGAAAAGTTCCCATCCCGGTCTTTTCAGAAATGGGAAGTATAAATCCCGTTTTTCTGATGCCGGAAAAACTCACTGCCGATCCGGTAGCGATCGCAAAAATGTATTCGGGTTCTATCAATTTGAGTGTTGGACAATTTTGTACCAACCCCGGTTTGATCATTGGAATAGAAAGTGAAGCATTAGACCAGTTTGCAAATGCGTTAAGAGAAGAAATAAGAAATGTGTCGCCAGGAAAAATGTTGCATCCTGGAATTATGAAGGCATTTAACGAAAAGAAAGCAATCGCCCTACAGCAAAAAAATGTTAGCACCATTGCCGAAGTTGAAAATAATCGTGATGATCTGGCAACTCCAACAATTGCCTCTGCTTCCGGAAAAACATTTTTAGAAAATCCTGTTCTACACCAGGAAGTATTCGGCCCCTACTCTATTATCATTCGGTGCACCGACATGAATGAAATGTTAGAAGTGGCAAAACATTTGGAAGGCCAGTTGACCACAACACTGATGGCAACTGAAAACGACATTCGTAATAATGATGAACTGGTAGAAGCGGTGAAAAATATTTGCGGAAGATTTATTTTAAATGGGGTTCCTACTGGTGTGGAGGTTTGCCTGAGTATGATGCACGGGGGACCATTTCCCGCTTCGACAGATCCGCGCTTTACAGCGGTTGGTGCTGATGGCATCAGGCGTTTCGCAAGACCGATGGCATTTCAAAACTGGCCAGATGAATTGTTACCTGACGAATTGAAAAATGAAAATCCGTTAGGAATTTGGAGAACTGTAAACGGAGAACTTTCTAAAACTTGAAGTTGATTTTACCGTGGAAGCGCGGAGTTTAACTCTGCGTCTCAGTGTCTCTGCGGTAAATTTTTGCAAACCGAAGAGCCATGTTGCTATTTGGCTGTAATGAATAAAAAACACTTACTAAAAATGAGACCACAAAAAATGAAACAAGTAAATAATTCATCCACGAATAATAAGTGTTAGCTCCGAACCAATCGCCGTACCAGTATATAAATCCTTTCCAGCACAGTGGGATCCGAAGCTTGGAATTCACGTGACTTGAAGTCGCGG
>JADMIO011485813.1_pt1 | contig 90402 bp, 77 predicted proteins | sample 8958161 | NCBI WGS metagenome assembly JADMIO01 (sample SAMN16585339, study PRJNA669376) | soil metagenome | isolation source: Crop rotation soil | place: USA: Cullars Rotation, Alabama | collected 2011
GCCGCGACTTCAAGTCACGTGAATTCCAAGCTTCGGATCCCACTGTGCTGGAAAGTGGCGGTTACGATGTACAGCACGACAAATGGAGCAAAGGCAGAAACATTGTTATCGTAAACACCTGTGGTTTTATTGATCGTGCCAAAGAAGAATCGGTCAACACCATTTTGGAATATGCCGATGCCAAGAACAACGGCAAAATTGAGAAGCTTTACGTTACAGGTTGTCTTTCACAACGTTACAAAGACAATCTCGAAACAGAGATACCTGAAGTAGATGCCTTCTTCGGCACTATGGAGTTACCGCGTCTACTTAAAACCCTCAAAGTTGATTACAAGCACGAACTGATAGGAGAGAGGTTTCTTACTACTCCATTGCACTATGCTTACATGAAAATTTCGGAGGGATGTAATCGCACATGCTCATTCTGTGCTATTCCTTTAATGCGTGGCAAACATGTTTCGCGTCCTGTGGAAGAGCTGGTTAACGAAGCAAAGAAATTGGCTTCACAGGGAGTAAAAGAACTGATTCTGATTGCACAGGAGCTTACTTTCTACGGCTTAGATATTTACAAGAAAAGAAGATTGCCGGAATTGCTTCACGAACTTTCCAAAGTAGAAGGAATAGAATGGATTCGATTGCACTACGCTTATCCTGCACAATTCCCTTTAGAGATTATTGATGCCATAGCAGAAAATGAAAAGGTATGCAATTACCTCGACATGCCTTTGCAACATGCGGCTAATAATATTCTTACTGGTATGCGCAGAAACATTACCAACACACAAACCCGCGAGTTGATTCACAAAATACGTGAGCGTATTCCTTCTATTGCCATTCGCACTACCATGTTGGTGGGCTTCCCGAATGAAAGTGAAAATGATTTCGATTCGCTGAAAAAATTTACTGAAGACATGCGCTTCGACCGCTTGGGTGTGTTTACTTATTCGCATGAAGAAAGCACACGTGCTCACGATTTAGAAGACAACATTCCCCAGGATGTAAAAGAACAACGCGCTGCCGCCCTCATGAGCGTACAGGAAAGTATTTCGCTTGAGCTAAATCAACAAAAGGTTGGTAAAGAATTCAAAGTGCTCTTCGACCGCAAAGAAGGCGGCTACTTTATTGGAAGAACAGAATACGACAGCCCCGAAGTAGATAACGAAGTCCTGGTAGATGCTGCCGATAGCTACATACGCATTGGCGATTTTGCTAATGTAAAAATTACACGGGCTGAAGAGTTCGACTTATATGGTCAGCTTAGTTAAGCTTCGTTTCTCAATTTATTTCCATCTTCCGTTTCATAAACCTATACCATGTCCATACAAATCATTGGCGCGGGCTTCGGACGCACCGGTACCGCCTCGCTTAAACTGGCTCTCGAAAAGTTAGGCTTCGACAAATGCTACCACATGAGCGAACTTATTCAGAACCCGCAGCAAGTTACCTATTGGGAAACCTTGCAGGCAGGTGGTGAACCCGATTGGGAAACGCTCTTCACCGGTTACAAAGCCACCGTTGACTTTCCCGGCTGTATGTATTACAAACAGATGATGAAAAAATATCCCGCTGCAAAAGTCATACTTACTGTGCGCGATCCCGACAAATGGTATAAGAGCGCCAGCGATACTATTTACCGTGTGGGGCAGGATAAAACAGGTAAGGCCTTTCTTAAAATCATCGGCATTTTTGTTCCTAAGCTTCGGCAAATGGCTCGGGTGTTTGCTTTTGCCACCGACACCCTTTGGGTAAAAATGTTTTCCAACCGGTTCGAAGACAAAGAATTTGCAAAATCGGTCTTCACCAAATTTAATAACGATGTAATTGCCACGGTGCCTAAAGAAAAGTTGCTGATATTCGAAATAAAAGAGGGCTGGGAGCCTCTTTGTAAATTCCTCAATGTGCCCGTACCCGATGAACCCTTCCCAAAAGTGAATGACACTGAAGAATTCAACAACCGAAGAAAGTTGTTTAGGCGCAAAAGCAAATAGGTTACTTTTCTTCCGAGTCCCTTGCAAGCGTAAACACTCTGTGCGGAAGGAAGTTTACTTCCTCTATTTATGGCACACCAACTGCAGCATATAGTCTATGAAACAAAAGAACATTTGGACCATCGGCCATTCCACGCACTCGCTTGATGAATTAGTGGCTATGCTTCAATCATTTCAAATCGAATTGCTCGTTGATATCCGAAGCTACCCTGGCTCCAAACGCTACCCCCAGTTTAATAAAGAAGCTTTGCAACTCTCTCTGCCTCAAAATAAAATTGAATATGCCCATCTTGTAAAGTTGGGCGGGCGCAGAAAGCCGCTTGCTAGTTCTCATAACATCGCATGGAGGGTGGCTGCTTTCAGAGGCTATGCCGATTATATGGAAACAGATGACTTTCAGCAGGCCGTGGGTCAACTTGAATTGCTTGCTGCCAACAGTAGAGCGGCCATCATGTGTTCCGAAGCGGTATGGTGGAGCTGTCATCGCTCACTGGTGTCCGACTATCTTAAATTTAATGGATGGACTGTTATGCATATTATGGCTTCTAACAAAGCGGAGGAACATCCTTATACAAAACCGGCAAGGGTCGAAGAGGGTAAACTGGTTTATACCATCAAAGGCTTGTGGTAGTACCAGGGGTTCGATATACCTTTTATCGAGATTAAATGCACTCCGTCCCATTGGTCCGCCTCGAGACCCCGATGTAATCTTTACTATTCCTCAACTCCTGCACAGCATCATCATGCGCTCATCAACATATCTTCCTTCTTCTTTTGTATATCCTTTATGAAAGCCATACTCAACAAACCCCGCTTGCTCATAAATACGGTTGGCGGCAATATTGGTTGACATTACGCCCAGCAGCAACTGCTCCACTGCGGGTATTTCAAAAGCTAGCTGTACTGCTGTGCTCAATAAATGGAAACCTATTTTTCTTCCTTTGTATGCTGGCTTTACATACATCTGCATAATCCATCCTTTGTGTTGCTCCTTTCCACGTTCCTCCTGCATAAAACTGCAAATGCCAATTAAGTTTTCGTCCTCAAAGGCACCTGCTGTAAAGCGGTTAGGAGTCTGCTCCTCAATACACCGTTCAAAATGCAACTTTGGCTTGGCCATTTCATCTTCATAAGTAGTGGCAAAACTGTCGCGGTTATTTTTGAGCGCTTCCATTCGTATCTCCCTATATAACGTAGATTCATTGGGTTGCAGTTTTCGATAAGTTATAGGCATATTTTCACTATTGATGTTGCAGGGTTAAAGAAAATAAAAATAGTTGCGGGCTTTGAGAAGCAACTCTTTTTTCCGTCCCAGCGGAGTTTCCGCCTGGGGACCCCGATGTAATCTGTACTTCTCCTTAAAATTTCCCAAACCCTTTTCTCTCTTTCATTAGCAGTGATAACTTCGATACCGTTATGATACAACCGGAGTTATTTGCAAATACTGCCGATGATGCTTTTATCAAAAACCTTTTGCCCAAAGACGGTGTGGTAGAAGTGCATCCGGGCTTTTTTACCGCGGAGGAAAGCGATAAGCTTTTTGCTCGGCTGCTTAGCAACATCCAATGGCAGCAGGACAGCATGAAATTCTATGGTAAGCAGATAAACCTGCCCCGTCTTACTGCCTGGTATGGCAATAACCTCAAAGACTACAGCTACAGCGGCATTGATATGAACGCCCGCCCTTGGACCGATGACCTGTTATTCATTAAGCAAAGAGTGGAGCAGCAGGCGGGTATGGAGTTCACCAGCGTGCTGCTCAACTTATATCGCCACGGCAACGACAGCGTAAGCTGGCACCGCGACAACGAAAAAGTGTTGCGCGTAAATCCTGTTATCGCTTCGGTAAGCTTTGGCGCTACCCGCACGTTCAAATTCAGGCATGTAGATGACCACCGCCTCATTCGCTCGGTGGAGCTTAGCAGCGGCACCTACATTTTAATGAAGGGCCAAACACAGCATAAATGGGAGCACACCATACCCAAAACCTCTAAACCCGTAGACCCGCGAATCAGTCTCACCTTCCGCATCCTGCATTGACAGGCATTTCTCAAACCCGTCCCTTTCACTCTAATTGAAAGAAATACGCGATTCACATCTCTTTTAACTTCATTTTCACAAAAATCACCACACTGTCTGTAGCGGAAACAACACTGTCCGTAGTGGAAATCGCACTGTCCGTGCCGGAAATCGCACTGTCTGTAGTGGAAATCGAACTGTCCGTGCTGGAAATGGCACTTGCCGTAGTGGAAATCATACTTACTGTGCCGCGAAACGAACTTGCTGTGGCGCGAAACGCATTTGCTGTGCCGCGAAACACACTTGCTGTGCCGCAAATCAAACTATCTGCACCGCGAAACACAATAGCTCTGTCGCTCAAAAGCCCGCTTTGCATGCACAACAGGTTTAATACATTTGAGCAATGATTTCTCTTATCGGGCAAATTGATTTCCTTAAAACAGGCTTGTTGCCTCCTCTTGTCAGCGACTACATCAGCGGCAAACAATCACTTTCATCCCTCACAAAATATTCTTTCAGTTTCGCCTCTCTCAAAGATGTAATTGCCGACAAAGCAAAAGATAATACTGATAGAAAATTGCTTGTAGATGTTTTGCAATCCCAGTATTCCAATATTCCTACATCCCAAAACGTAACCAATAACATCCAATCTCTCCTTTCCGAAAATACTTTTACTGTCACTGCGGCTCATCAGCCCTGCTTATTCATAGGGCCGCTGTATAATATTTACAAGATTGCTTGTGTCATCAATTTAACCAATCAACTAATTACCCAATTTTCTAATTACCATTTCGTCCCTGTATTCTGGCTCGGCAGCGAAGACCACGATGTGGAAGAATTAAACCACGCTTTTATAAATGGAAAGAGGATAGAATGGAAAGATAGCGGCACAGGAGCAGCAGGAAGATGGAAAACATCCTCCATGCAAAACGCAATTGATGAGTTGAAAACAATTTCAACCAATGAAGCAATTATCTCCATCCTCGAAGAAGGATTAAAGAGGTATAATACCTTTGGTAGTTTCTCCCAATACTTTGTCAACGCCATCTTTAAAGAACATGGTCTGGTAGTAATAGATCAGGATGATGTGCGACTGAAAAAGAAATTCAGCGAAGTAATTAAAGACGATGTGCTTAACTCCCGCGCAGTGGAAGTATTAAAAGCTAACATTGATTTTCTCGAGACCAATTACAAAGCACAGGCAAAACCCCGCGACATCAACTTCTTTTACCTCGGTGAAAACTACCGCGAGAGAATTGTTCTCAATGCTTCCTCCAACAGATTGGAAGTAAACAATACATCTGTTTCTTTTTCTAAAGAAGAAGTGCTTGCTGAAATAGAAAATCATCCCGAGCGATTTAGCCCCAATGTTATTTACCGTCCGCTTTATCAGGAAATGGTTTTGCCTAATCTTACTTTTGTAGGCGGTTCTGGCGAGTTGAGTTATTGGCTTGAGTTGAAACCTCTGTTCGATTATTACAAAGTGAATTATCCAATGCAAGTAATGCGTAACTCTGCAGCTATTATAAGTGCATCTGTTCAAAAGAAGCTAGAGAAACTGAATTTGAAAACAGAAGATTTCTTTGGCGATATAGAACAACTCATTAATGCCTATGTGCAGCAGAATATGAATGCCGATGCAAACCTCACCGAAGAAAAGAAAAAGATAGAAGCACTCTTCGAATCTGTGTTATCAAAAGCCGAAGCAGCTGATGTTACTTTAAAAAGCAATGCCCTTGCCGAAAAGCAAAAAGCTCTTGCTGCACTCGAAAATCTCGAAGCTAAAATGCTGAAAGCCGAAAAGCGCAAACAGGAAACTGCCGTCAACCAAATAAGAAGCATTCATACTGCTCTTTTCCCCGAAGGAACATTACAGGAAAGAAGAGAGAACTTTATTCCCTATTACGATAAAGATTTTATTACTTCCTTGGTTGAATTGCTGGACCCCTTCTCTAAATCTTTCAACGCAATTTCAGAAGGTTGAGGCTCAATTAGTCTTGTTAAGTTTTGAGGTGCCAACGGCCTTTCCGCTACTGTCAAATGCTTTAAGGATATAATCTCCTTTCGATAGATTCTCTACGGAGATTTCTATTTGTGAGGCAGAAGCATTTACAATTTTCGTTTTCATAACCGCACCCTTCACATCATAAACTTCAAAGGAAAGGTTGCCTGCATCTTTTAATCCTGAAACTACAAAAGTGCGTTGTACAGGATTAGGGTAAAGTTTCAGATTACTGGTAGTCTCATTATCTTTTATTCCGCTCACCGCTGTAAGGTTGGCTTTGTAGTTTAGAAACACTACTGTATTTGAACTGTCGCCTGTTTTATATAAAAACACATTTGTATTTCCCGTTCCCGAAATCAAATGCGCGGTGTATTGAAATTTCATATCCAGCGTATCGCCTGCTGCAACAGGTAATGATTCATAGGGGCCGGGGCCTAAAATCAAATCGTAGCAGTTGTTGTTATCGCACAGTTTTACTTCCCATCCTGAGGGTGCTGTGTAATTAACGAGTCCCCACGTGGCGGTTATTGTATTAGCGGTGTTATTGACTACCTCAATGTGAATATCATTAGGCTCAAACTCATCGGTAACATTTGCAGTTATCTCTGCCGAATCGTTAGGCACCACAACCAACTGCTGCGAATAAACCAAGGAAACAGAAGCCATTAGAAACAACAGAAGAGAGTAACTTTTTTTCATAGTGCTTTAAATATTTAAACAAGGCGTTCGGATGGTAAAAATAAGAAGCTAAAGGGCTTTAACAACTTAATTTAAGGTTAGTAGATTAGATATATGTAAAAGTTTACTTTTACAGCACCAATTTATAAAAATCAAACAATGAAAAAAATCTTTACTCTCGTTTGCTTAGCAGTACTGATGGTGAGTGTTAAGGCACAAACTAATATCTATACAGCTAATTTCTCCGGCAGCATCGGCTCCTGGACTACTGTTGACAATACCGGCAACTCTGCAGGTGTGTGGCAGCGTGTAACAAATCCTGTAACCATACCAAGTGGTGGCACATTGACTTTTGCCTCGGCAACAGCTTCCAACGGCTACATGCTTTTTATGTCAGATGCAGCCACGGATGATGGTGTAGCGGAGGATGCTGATTTATTATCTCCTGCTATTAACTGTGCAGCCCACAGTTTTGTATTTCTTGAATTTGATCAGTACTTCCGCCAGGCAAGTGCCAGCTCGGGTTCTGTATATGTTAGTAACAACGGAACCACCTGGAACCAGGTGTATGCAGTTACAGCTTCTACTTCTAACGGAGAGCATACGGTTATTGATATTACCCAGTATGCAGCGAACCAGGCAACGGTTTATCTCAAATTTAATTACCAGGGTAACTGGGATTATTTCTGGGCAGTAGATGATATTAAACTTTCTGTGCCTGTTGCATTGGATATCTCTGTAGATACAGTAAACATGAGCAGATACGTTGGAATCAGCAGCCAGACTGTAACAGGAATTGTAACTAACCGCGGGGGAACTACCATCAACTCTTTTGATCTCGGCTATAGCGACAACGGAGGAGCTTCGATATATCAAAGTTTTCAGGGATTGTCTATTGCACCTCTTGCAAGTTTCCCTTTTGCATTTAACCAGCCTATTAACATGAACACACCTGTTCAGCATAATATTGTTGTTACTGTTTCTTCACCTAACAGCGGTGCCGACTTAGTAGCTTCTAATAACAGTGCAACAGGAAAAGTAATTACGCTTAGCGCAGTGCCTAAGAAAAATGTTTTAATGGAAGAATTTACAACTGCATCGTGTGTGTATTGCACAGGTGCTGTTACAAGACTTAACTACATCAAACAACGTCATCCTGAATTGGTGCTGGCACAATTGCATGCGGGCTTTGGAACCGACCAGCTTACTATTCCCGATCACTCAACTGTTGCTACTCAATATACTACATCAGCACCTGCTGTAATGGTTGATAGAAGTTATTATGAAAGTGAAGGAGGAGCGGATATTGGTTTTTACACTACCATAGACCGTTGGGAACCATACGCACTTGCACGCAAAAGTGCAGTAGTTCCTGTTTCTATACAGGCAGATAATACTTACGAGCCGGGAACAAGATTATTAACTGTAAACGCATCGGCTAAATTCTATAGCTCTATCACCGATGATTTCAGAATAAACTGCTATATCATTGAGGACAGTGTTTCGGGTACAGGAACCGGTTATAACCAATCAAATGGTTACAACACTACATCGGTAACTAAAACAGGAACAGGAAATTCAGGAGAAAGCACAATTACTGTTTCAAGCGCTTCGAACATTGCAATGAGTTATATGGCTACCGGTACCGGCATCGCCCCTGGTGCTATGGTTATAGGTATTAGTGGAACTACTATTACTTTGAGCCTACCTAACACAGGCGCGGTAAGCGGTAATGTTGTTTTCAGAAGCGAGTGGTACGGAAAAGGAAATCCTATTGTGGGTTATCAGCACCGTCATGTGGTTAGAAAAATGTTTGGTGGCGCCTGGGGCGAAACCGGTGTTATTCCTTCTCCCACTGTTGAAGGAACATTATATACCAAACAATATACACTTACTCTCCCTGCAGGTTGGGATGAAAATCAGATTGAGTTAGCGGTATTGGTTCAACACGGTAACAATACCGATAAATTCGACAGACAAATTCTGAATGTAATGGAAATGGGTCTTAATTCAGCCGATTCCACCGGAGGAGTAATAAGCGCTGTTGAACCAATTCCGGGAAGTCCTGTAAATTCATTCAGCCTTTATCCTAACCCCGCATCAGATGTTGTAAATATTAATTTCTCGCTGGGTTCAAACTCTAACTTTGGTTTAGAAGTTTATGATGTAGTTGGAAAATTAGTAACCAGCCATGCTGCAAATCTTTTAAGCGAAGGCGATTACTCAACTAAAATAAATACTGTCGACTTTAACAACGGAGTTTATTTTGTAGTTGCAAAAGACGGTAACAAAGTAGTTAAGACGTTGAAGTTTGTTATAAGCAAATAAGAAATTCGCAAGAAAAAGCAGAAATGCCTTCCTGATTCAGGGAGGCATTTCTGCTTTAAGATATTGTGGTGATGGTGACAAAGCTTTTACTATTTGTGTTAATTTTAATATTCGGAGTACAGCGAATGCTGCCGTAGGAGTTACGGAGGCATTTTTCTACCGAAAATGGTAGCGTAGGAGTTGCGGAAGCAGTTATTCTACCGAAACAGGTGCCGTAACAGTTACAGAAGTAAATTTTTACCGAGATTGGGTCAAATGTAATGTTACAACAACCCGCTGTCTGAAAAGCTATAGTAGTCTTTATCCCCTATAATCAAATGGTCGAGCAGCGTAACATCTATCAGTTTGGCGGCTTCTTTCAGTTTTCGGGTTAAATCAATATCTGCCTGGCTGGGTTTTAAATTGCCGGAAGGGTGGTTGTGAACCGCTATGATGGAAGTCGCGAGCAGTTCAAGCGCGTGTTTCAGTATAATTTTAGTATCGGCTACTGTGCCGCTTACTCCACCAGCGCTTATATGCCTGTGGTTGATTACCTTGTTAGATTTATTCAGATACAGCACATAAAATTCCTCATGCGGCAGGTCGGCAATTTCGGGGTAGATATAATTGAAAGAATCTTTGCTGCTTCTTATAACCGGCTTTTCACGTATCACGCTGGACTGCCGTCTTCTTCCTAATTCAAGAGCTGCAGCTATAGTTATGGCTTTAGTATCGCCCAACCCTTTTTCCATTTTTTTTAAATCACTTACCGAGAGTTTCCCAAGTTCATTCAAATCACCGTTTACCCGATGCAGTATCTTCTTTGCAATATCTAAAGCAGAGCTTCCTTTTACTCCCGTTCGAAGAAGGATAGCAATCAGTTCGGCATCGCTTAAAGCCCCTTTGCCTTTCAGCAGCAGCTTTTCGCGTGGACGGTCTTCCTCTGCCCAGCTTTTAATTGATAGAAAATCTTTAGAGTCTTCCATTACTGCTAATTCTGTAACCAAATTAAAATAAAAAAGCATCTCCATGGAGATGCTTTTTTATTTTGCCTTTATTTCCTTTAGGGGTTTTGTGAGCTGCTTTTATTTTAATCCGGCTACTCTTTTTGTCAATCCCGACTTAAGGTTCGAGGCCTTGTTTTGGTGGATATAGCCGCGTTTTGCAAGTTTATCAATCAAAGAAATAACTGCCGGAAGCGCCTTCTTGGCATCTGCTGCTTTCTTTTCTCCTCTCAGGTCGCGGATAGCATTACGGGTGGTTTTTGCATATAACCTGTTCTCCAGCCTTCTTTTAATTGTTTGACGAATTCTCTTTTTCGCTGATTTGTGATGTGCCATTATCTTAATGTTTTTAAAAACGGACGCCAAAAATAAAACAATAGAGTAAAAAACCAAATGCAGGTTCTCTATTTCTCATTTATGGTTTAGTTTCGCACCTCATTTATATGCAGTCTTAACTACAAAATGGATAGATACAGTTTTCTTTCGAACGCCACCCCAGAATACTTAGAGTCTCTTTATAACGATTTCAGGAAAAACCCTGCATCGGTTGACCCTGAATTTGAGAAGTTTTTTGAAGGATTTGATTTTGCCACTCTTAATTACACCAACGGTAAGAGCAGTTCTTTTTCCACCGATGAACTGAAAGTTTACAACCTCATCAACGCATATCGGAACAAAGGCCATTTAATTGCCAACACCAACCCCATTAAAAAACGTAAAGACCGCCATGCTAATCTCGACCTGGAAAATTTTGGACTGAGTGAAAAAGATTTAGAGCGCAGGTTTTCTGTAGGGTCCGAACTTGGCTTGCCTAATGCTTCGCTGAATGAAATTCTTTCAAAACTCAGAAGCGTTTATTGTAATACTATAGGTTTCGAAATCGGATATGTGCGGGTAAAAGAGGAAGTGGAATTTTTTAAGAGCAGGATAGAGAAGAGCGGTTCACTGATAACCTTTACTGTTGAAAAGAAGGAGCGTATTCTCCGTAAGCTGAACAAGGCAGTTTCTTTCGAAAAATTTCTTGGTACAAAGTATATTGGTGAAAAGAGGTTTTCTCTGGAAGGGGGAGAAGCAACTATTCCTGCACTGGACGGAATTATTCAAATAGCCGCTGCCAATGGAGTAGAAGAAGTAGCAATAGGAATGGCTCATCGCGGCAGGCTAAATGTGCTGGCGAATATCATGGGCAAAACGTATGAGGAAATCTTCAACGAATTTGAGGGGAATGTGGAAGCAGATGTTACCATGGGGGATGGCGATGTAAAGTATCACCTTGGTTTTTCTTCGCAATACCCTACTGATGCGGGTAAAGCGGTGTATCTGAAACTGATGCCTAATCCTTCGCATCTCGAGGCGGTAAATCCAATCGTTACGGGCTTTGCACGGGCAAAGGCCGATGCTATTTATAAGTCTGATTACGATAAAATTCTTCCGCTTCTTATTCACGGAGATGCTGCGGTGGCGGGGCAGGGAATTGTATATGAAGTTTTGCAAATGGCTAAGCTCGATGGATATTATTCGGGTGGCACCGTTCATTTTGTTATCAATAACCAAATTGGTTTCACTACCGACTTTGATGAAGCGCGCTCGTCTGATTATTCAACTTCGATAGCAGCCACAATAGAAGCTCCTGTTATTCACGTAAATGGTGATGATATTGAAGCAACTGTTTTTGCTTGTGAGTTGGCAGCGGAATACCGTCAGCTATTCAACAAGGATATTTTTATTGATATGGTATGTTATCGTAAATGGGGACATAATGAAAGCGATGATCCTAAATTTACACAGCCTGTCATGTATAAACTGATTGAAAAACATCAGAACCCGCGGGATATTTATATTAAGAAGTTAGAAGAGGAGGGAACCGTTACTGCCGAGTTGGTGAAACGGATGGAGAAAGAATTCTGGGACGATTTGCAGGCACGGTTAGATTCTGTAAAACAAAAGCCTCTTCCATACAAGAAACAACGAAACGAATTAGCGTGGCAAAAGCTGCGTAAGGCTACCATTCAGGATTTTCAAAAATCGCCCGACACTTTTATCACTAAAGCAGTTGCAGAACAACTTATCAAGGGGCTTTCTAAAATACCCGATGGCTTTGTTCCTCTTCGCAAAGTGCAGAAGTATTTAGATGAGCGGAAAAAAATAATGGAAGAAGACCGTAAACTTGATTGGGCTGCGGCAGAGTTAATGGCTTACGGAAGTATTTTGCTGGAAGGAAATGATATACGTTTAAGTGGTGAAGACGTAAAGCGCGGAACATTCACTCACCGCCATGCGGTTATCACAGATGAAAATACCGATAAGGAATACTGCCGTTTATGTAACCTCGGGGAAAAGCAAGGCCGTTTTTTTATTTATAATTCTCACTTGAGCGAATACGGTGTGCTCGGTTTTGAATATGGTTATTCACTTCCAAGTCCTGAACCACTCGTAATATGGGAGGCTCAATTCGGTGATTTCGTAAATGGGGCTCAAATAATTATTGACCAGTTTATTGCATCGGGTGAAAGTAAATGGCAAAAGGGTTCAGGTCTTGTGCTTCTGCTTCCGCATGGTTACGAAGGGCAAGGCCCGGAACATTCATCTGCACGTCTTGAAAGATTTTTGCAGCAATGTGCGGAGATGAATATGGTAGTAGTGAATATTACTGACCCTTCCAATTTTTTCCATGCGCTTCGCAGGCAAATTCGTTGGCAATTCAGAAAGCCCCTGGTAGTAATGAGTCCGAAGAGTTTGCTCCGTCACCCGCGTTGTGTTTCACCGGTGGAGAATATTCTTGAAGGCGGATTTAAAGAATTGATAGTGGATGAGGTAGCTTCCGGCAAAGCCAGGAAAATAATATTCTGTTCAGGCAAAATTTATTATGATTTGCTTGAAAGAAAGGAGCGCGATAAAATTAATGACGTTGTAATTGCACGGGTTGAACAACTATATCCTGTTCCTCAGGACCAGATGCTTGACTTGGTAATTAAACATCCCGATGCTGAAGTTTGGTGGGTGCAGGAAGAGCCGGAGAATATGGGAGCTTGGTATTTTATAAATGCCCGTTTACATGATAAATTAAACATTAAAGGAATTGCCAGAAAGAACTCCGCTTCAACAGCAACCGGGTATAAGAAAGTGCATTTGGAAGAGCAGGAAACAATCTTGAGAAGAGCATTTGAATAATTGTATTGATTAAAAAACAGAAGATGACAGAATTAAAAGTTCCATCAGTAGCAGAATCTATAACCGAGGTAACTCTTTCGCGATATTTAGTAAAGGATGGAGACTATGTTGAAATGGACCAGCCCGTTTGCGAACTGGAAACTGATAAAGCATCACAGGAAATTCCATCTCCAACAGCCGGTATTGTAAAGTTTGTTGCTAAGGAAGGGGATGATTTGAAAATAGGCGCGCTAATTTGCAATATTGATGAAACTGCAGCAGCCCCGGATAATAAGGAAGAAACGAAAGAGAAAAAACAGGAAGTTGATGAAAGGAAAGTCGAGGTAAAAAAGGAAGAACCTAAACCTGAAGTCAAAGAAGGTTCTTATGCTAAAGGAACTCCTTCTCCTGCTGCTAAGAAAATTTTAGATGAAGGAAATGTTTCTGCAAAAGATGTAAAAGGAACGGGTGTTGCGGGAAGAATCACAAAGGAAGATGCTGTAAATACAATTAAGAACAAATTGGCCGCTAAGAAAACTGCTGCTGATACAACTACATCTACTCAAACTTCGGCAGAAGTAAAAACTGCTTTTAGCAGAAACGAGAGAGTAGAGAAAATGAGCCGCTTGCGTAAAACAATTTCTGAACGGCTTGTTTATTCTAAAAACTCAACTGCAATGCTTACCACTTTTAACGAAGTGGATATGACAGCTATCAATAATATACGTGCAAAGTATGCGGAGGTATTTAAGAAGAAGTATGAAGTGAATTTGGGTATGATGAGCTTTTTTGCAAAAGCAGTTTGCCTCGCTCTTGAAAAATTCCCCTCTGTGAATGCATCGATTGATGAGACAAATATTATTTACCACGACTACTGTGATATTTCAATTGCAGTTTCTACTCCCAAAGGACTGGTCGTTCCTGTTATCAGAAATGTAGAATCGCTTTCGCTGGGGGAAATTGAAAAGAAAGTTAAAGAACTTGCTATCAAAGGACGAGACGGGCATTTGACCATGGAAGAAATGACAGGGGGAACCTTTACTATTTCTAACGGAGGAGTTTTTGGTTCTTTAATGTCAACCCCTATTATCAATCCTCCCCAAACAGCTATCCTCGGAATGCATAAAGTACAAGACCGCCCAATGGCGATAGACGGGCAGGTTGTTATTCGACCGATGATGTATGTTGCATTGAGCTACGATCATAGAATTATTGACGGAAAGGAATCTGTAAGTTTTTTAGTCGCAGTAAAAGATTTCCTGGAACATCCGGAGAAGATGTTGGTTGGCGCTGATCCTGTTGAATTATTGCTTGAACTCTAAAATGTTTTTATGTCAAAGTATAATGTTGTAGTTATTGGTTCAGGCCCCGGAGGTTATGTGGCGGCAATTCGCTGTGCTCAATTGGGGATGAAAGTAGCGATTATAGAAAAGTATGACGTGCTTGGCGGAACATGTACCAATGTGGGTTGTATTCCATCGAAAGCGCTGTTAGATTCTTCGGAACATTATGATGCAGCTATGCACAAATTTAAAGAGCATGGTTTGAACATGAAAGGTCTTGACATCAATTTTGCTCAGATGGTAAAGCGTAAAAATGATGTGGTTCGGCAGAATAATGATGGCATTGGTTTCTTAATGAAGAAGAATAAGATTGATGCATACAAAGGAATAGGCTCTTTCGTTACAAAAAATAAAATAGCCATTACCAATGCGAAAGGCGAAGTAAAAGAAATTGAAACTGAAAAAGTAATAATAGCTACGGGAAGCAAACCAACAAATTTACCTTTCATCCCAGTTGACAAAAAAAGGGTCATTACCTCAACGGAGGCCTTATCTCTGACAGAAATTCCAAACCATCTTGTAATTATAGGTGGAGGGATTATAGGTGTGGAACTTGGTTCAGTTTATCTACGCCTGGGCTCACAAGTTACCATTATAGAGTTTCTGGACAAGATAGTTCCTTCTATGGATGATGATCTAGGGAAGGAAATGTTGCGCATTCTCCGTAAACAAGGAATGGAATTTATGCTTTCTACAAAAGTTACTGATGCTACTGTAAAGGGGAAAGAGGTGACTGTAACAGCGGAGAATAAGAACGGGGAAAAGATAGAAGTGAAAGGTGATTACTGTTTAGTTGCTGTGGGGCGTGTGCCGTACACAAGTGGGCTTGCTTTAGAAAATGTCGGATTAAAGGCAGATGAAAAAGGAAGAATTACCGTAAGCGAAAAACTTGAAACCGCTGTGGAAGGAATTTATGCAATTGGTGACGTAGTGCGTGGTGCAATGCTGGCACATAAAGCTGAAGAGGAAGGAGTGTTTGTTGCAGAAATAATTGCTGGGCAGAAGCCGCATATTAATTACAACTTTATTCCGGGGGTGGCCTATACCTGGCCCGAAGCAGCAAGTGTCGGTGCAACTGAGCAGGAATTGAAAGCCAATAATGTGCCATACAAATCAGGCAAGTTTCAATTTCGTGCGCTGGGCCGCTCGCGTGCGAGTGGAGATTTAGATGGTTTTGTAAAAATTCTTGCTTCTAAAGAAACGGATGAAATTTTGGGAGTACACATTATAGGTGCACGGGCTGCTGATTTAATTATTGAGGGCGTTTTGGCAATGGAGTATCGTGCCAGCGCAGAGGACATTTCACGAATGAGTCATCCACACCCTACATATTCAGAGGCGTTTAAGGAAGCGTGTTTAGATGCTACAGAAAAAAGAGCTTTGAGTATATAATAATTGATAGAAAATTTTCTGTTTCCTTTTTGGTTTCCTACCCCTTTTAAAATAACCCAAAAGAACCATGTAAAAAGACAGATAGAATATTTTTGTTTCATTGTGTTCAAAAATTATTAGTCCTTTGAATCATTCCACATCGCCAATTTTAATGATAGGAACGCAACGTTCCGGTTCAAACATGCTTCGTCTTATGCTGAACCAATTACCCGAAATTGAAGCACCCCATCCACCACATATTCTTCAAATATTTTTTCCTCTTCTCTCTTTTTATGGAGATTTAAATACGGATGCTAATTTTAAAAAATTGATTGACGATATCTGTCGCTACATCGAAGTCAACCCGGTACCTTGGTCAAATGTTGAGTTGGATAGAAATGTAGTTTACGATAGGTGTCTACATCCCACATTAATTGAAATTTCCAGAGTTGTTTATCAATTGAAGGCGGAGGCTAAAGGTGCCAAATATTGGTGTTGTAAAAGTTTGGCAAATGTTCATTTCATACCTGAGATCGAAGCAGGAGAGCTGAATCCTTTTTATATACATCTGATTCGTGACGGAAGAGATGTGGCGGCATCTTTTGAAAAGGCTATAGTAGGAGAGAAACATATCTACTTTATTGCCAAGCAGTGGAAGGTGGAGCAGGAATTAGCGCTGAGTATGACGGAGAAGTATGCGAAAGAGAGAACAACAACGCTTCGTTATGAAGAATTTATTCAAAATCCAACAGCAGCTTTAACCCCTGTTTTAAAAATGTTAGGGTTAAGCTGGAGCGATGAGATTTTAAATTTTTATAAAAGTGAAGAAGCAAAAAGAACCGCAGCAGCAGGCGACATGTGGCGCAACGTGGTAAAGCCGCTTGACAGTACTAATATGCGCCACTATAGCGAAAGATTATCACAAGAAGAGATTCTCATTTTTGAAAAAATAGCTGGCGAAATGCTTATGAGACTTGGTTATGGGTTGGAGAATAAAAAAGAAATATTGAAAGAAGATTTTACAGAGGAAGAAGTTGCTTTGTTTAGAGAGCAAAATGATAAACTTAAATTGGAGGCAAGAATAAAATATGCTAAAGATTTAAGTTTGAGAATACCTCAAGAGAGAATTGTCAGTGAAATAAAATCTGCCAAAGCAAATTGAAACGGCTTCTCATTACCGGGGCTTCAGGTTTTTTGGGATATCATTTGCTTCGCGTTGCAGCCAAGGATTGGGAAGTTTATGGCATTACAAATTCAAATAGCTTTGATTTTGTAAATACAGTTGGGGTTAGCTGCGACATTTGCAATTACATTAGGCTTGGAAATCTTATAGAGGATATTGAGCCGGATGCAATTATTCATACGGCAGCAATATCCGATGCTAACTTCTGTCAGCAGAACAAAGAATTGAGTCATGAAGTCAATGTAGAAGCCACTAAAAATTTAGCAGGTATTGCCTGCGATTACAACATTCCATTTGCATTTATTTCAAGCGATTTGGTTTTTGACGGTAAAAAAGGAATGTACAAAGAAGAGGATGACAAAAATCCGGTGAGCATTTACGGAGAACAAAAAGCGCTGGCTGAAGAGGAAGTCCTTGAAATTTATCCCGGAGCTGTTGTCTTTCGTTTGCCGTTAATGTTTGGCTATCCTGAAGCAAACTCTTCTAATTATCTTGTTAAATTTCTTTTGCAAATTAGAAACAAAGAAATTGTAAAGCTTTTTCTGGATGAACACAGAAACGTTTGCGGAGCAAAGAGTATTGCTGAAGGAATTTTAAAATTGTTTGAAAACAATTCAGGTATTATTCATTTAGCAGGCAAGGAAAAACTCTCCCGCTATAATTTCGGAATAAAGGCAGCTAATGCTTTTCAGTTAGATACAATTCTAATTCAACCCTGTTTACAAAAAGATGTGAAGATGAATGCTCCCAGGCCTGCCGATGTATCGCTTGACATTTCAAAAGCACTAAGTTTGGGCTTTGCTCCTTTGTCCGTTGATGAAGAGTTAAAATTGATTGCTGCGAACAAATATTGCTAAAGTGAAAAAATCTCTCTCTTTTTTCTTTCTTCTTTTTCCCTTTCTGCTGCATTCTCAGAATACATCGTTGCTAAAACCGGGTAGAGTTATTTTTTACAACGTTGAAAACCTCTTTGATACTATAAACGATTCTTCAACCCAGGATGAAGAGTTTCTTCCTAAATCGAAGAATGCATGGAACAGCAAGAAATATAAGGTAAAGCTTAACCATATCGCCCAAACATTCGCTGCGCTTCTCGATACTATTCAGCCACTTGTTATTGGCATGAGTGAAGTTGAGAATCATAAGGTACTCGAAGATTTAATTGCACAGCCGGCTCTTAAAAAATTCAACCTCGGAATTATTCATCACGATTCGCCTGATGAAAGAGGAGTTGATGTGGCTATGTTATACAACCAGGAAGCAATTCGGGTAGCATTTGATGCCACACTTAAGGTTGAATTTCCATTTGATGAGAACGATAAAACCCGCGACATTCTTTATGTAAAGACATATGTTAACGAAGGCGAGCCTGTTTGGTTTTTTGTAAATCATTGGCCAAGCAGGAGAGGAGGGAAAGATGACACTGAGAATAAGCGCCTTTATGCAGCGAAAGTGCTGAAGGATAAAATTGAAAACATTTATCTCGGAGAACATTTCGCACGTGTTATGGTGATGGGCGATTTCAATGATAATCCTCATGATAAAAGTTTAGTTTCTCTCGGTAACTTGGCTAATAAATCTAAAGTCGAGCCGATGATAAATCTGATGAAACCTCTCGAAGACAAAAAGGAATTTACACTCAAATACAAAGATGAGAGTGACATCTTCGATCAGTTTATTGTTTCTCAAAATCTTTTAGATAAGAAAAATCCCTACTTTGTACGCAATTCTTCAGCCTATATTTTTTCTCCTTCTTTTCTTTTATTCAATCATCCTAAAAATGGCATAATCCCTAACCGCACTTATGCTAATGGAAGATGGACTGGTGGCTACAGCGACCATCTACCTGTTTACTGCGATATTGTTTTTAAATAGCAGGATACTCGAAGTAATTGCGCTCTGTTTCCCAAAGGCGTACCTGCAAATCGTATTTCTTATCAAGCTTTGCCCTAAGAAGGTTATAAATAACCACAACAATATTTTCTCCGGTGGGGTTTAAATCTTTAAATTCAGGGCAGTCCAAGTTTAGGTTTTGATGATCAAAGCGGTCATGAACTTCACTTTGAATAAGTTTTTTCAATTTGCTTAAATCAATCACATATCCTGTTTCTGGATTTATCTCGCCAACTACTTTTACATCAAGACGGTAGTTGTGCCCGTGATAATTTTCATTAGCACACAAGCCAAATACTTCTTTATTTTTTTCATCACTCCAGTCTTTTCTATAGAGCTTATGAGCGGCATTAAAAGTTACTTTACGAAAGACGGCTACTTTATTGGAAGACATTGCGAATGAATTTTAGAAAGGCAAATATCTTTCTTCTGCGTAAATAATCTAAAGCTTATTGCCTGTTTGCCTTCTTACTTCCCTGATAAATACTGTATCTGAAAAAGCGACACTCCAGCTGACCGTTGTAAACTACTATGCGTTTCGATGTGCTCAGCCCTACATTTTTAAGAGCGCTCAGGTTCGAAGAAATTATCCAGCACTCAAAGCCGTTGTATTTCTTTTTAAACGTATCACCAACGGAATGGTAAAGCGCATTAATATCTTCTTCTTTAACCATGCGCTTGCCATAAGGCGGATTCATTAACAAGATTGGTTTGTTTCCTACGGTTGGTGGAGCATCACTCTCTAAAAAATCAGCACAACGAATCCGAATCATATCTTCTGTTTTGGAGCGCTTCACGTTTTCTTTTGCTTTACGCGCTACATGTGGAGACAATTCAATTCCGTAAAGAATAATATTCTCAGTTGAAATTCTTTCAATAGCAGCACTGTGAATGGTTTCCCACAGGTCTTTATTAAAAGGCAGCAATTGTTTCCAGTTCATAAACCCGTATTGCTCTCTGAAATATCCTGCGGGAATGTTTGCCGCAAGCATAGCTGCTTCAATCAGTATGGTTGCCGAGCCGCACATGGGATCAATAAAAGTGCTGCGCTTGTCCCACTCGGTCAATTGAATCAGTCCCGCAGCCAGAACTTCATTGATGGGAGCCAGATTTGTTTTTTCGCGATAGCCTCTTTTATGCAGTGAATCTCCTGAGCTGTCCAGTGCAATAACACAGCGGTTTTTTGAAATATGAAGGTGCAGACGCAAGGTGGGATTATCTAAATCAACTGACGGACGCTTCTCAAATTTTTCTCTGAATCTATCGCAAATGGCATCTTTTGTTTTCTGTGAAATGTATTGCGAGTGATTAAAAATTTCGGTGTTTAGCACTGTATCAATGGCAAGGGTATCATCGGGAGTAAGCATGGTTTCCCACGCAATAGATTTTACCTTGTAATACAAATCATCTTCATTATTCACTTCAAATTCAGCAAACTGAACTAACACGCGCAAGGCAGTACGCAAAAGCAGGTTGGCTTTATACATTATGCCTAAGTTGCCGTCAAAGCTTACAGCACGGTTATGTATCTCTGTATTTTCTGCACCCAGCTTTTTCAATTCTTCTGCACACAGATTTTCCAAACCGAAAATGGTTTTCGCAACCATGCGGTAATTAGTTTGACCCTCAGAGGGAATTGGAAAAACATTCATCGCTGCAATGATAGGAACTTCGCAACTGTAATTTATATTCTAAAAAATATGATTACGTTGGCTAAGTTAAATATCTTCGAAACTCAAATTTTTATTCAATGAGTTATTTCTATAAAACTTTATCATCTATCTGCTTGTTTATTGTCTGTAGTTGCTATGCTTGTTTTGCAAACAATGCCATATACGAACAGAGAAAATCAGATTATGTTGATTCGTGTCTCGCAAGCCCCTTTGGACAGAAATTAGTTTTGCAGGCATATAAAGGAGTGCCGCTGGATACCAACCTGCTGAATGCAAAACTCGCAAATATTGTTTCGGGAGTTACGAGTGATTTTGATATTATCGAATTAGTGCGCATTTCATTTCTTACAAATGGCGCTTACGATGCGAAGATACTGCCCGTTTTAAACTCCGTCCCGTATTGGATAAATAACCACGATACGGTAAGAAATTACTGGTCGGAGAACCACATGATAATGTGGATGAGTTCGGATTGGCTGATTCACGAACGATACGGAAGGACTATTGATAACACGTTGGATACGCGGCTTCGTCATTACCTGCAGTTGAAAATTCAATACGGATTCTACGAATTTTTTTCTTCGGTATATGGCCCGTATTGTTTGAGTGGTTTGCTCAACCTCGCAGATTTCTCACAGGATGCGCAGATAAAAACTCTTGCCACTCAAGCCGCACAACGTTTATTGGGTGACCTGTTGATGCTGACGAACGATAAAGGAGTTTTCTTTCCCGTTGCAGGAAGAAACTACCCCGCCAAGTATGAAACAGCGTATGGACAAAACCACAACAATCTTATTTACCTGCTTATAGGTATGGGGCAACCACCAATAGGAGCTTCAGCAGCAGGGCCCTTTCTCGCTTCATCAACTATCTCTGTTGACACAGTAATTAATTCGTGGGTTCCTGTTCTGGATACAGTATATCATATCGGCCATGCACTCGATAGCGGGTTAGTGATAAATAGCGGCATGTCATCGGTAGATAAAACAGTGTTTCAATGGAGTTCTGGGGCGTATTTTCATCCTTTAGTGGTTAGTGAAACTGTTCAGTTACTGATTGATTCTAATCTTTGGGATCAGGTGGATTTCGCGTTGCTTGCTCCTGTAAGGCCTATCATCACCCCTCAATCAGCTCCTGCTTTATCTGAGTCATTGGGTGAAATATCAAAAAGTTCAGTCATCAGCGGGCAGGATGTAGCCATCTTTAAACATAATTCTGTCACTTTAGCATCTGTTCTTGATTTTTGGAAAGGGAAGGTTGGCTTTCAACAACATCCATGTGTTGCGAATGTTGGAACTACAGCGGTTTATACCGGTTCAGGAGAAGTACACGCTGATTGGGATGACCGCAATGCAAATTGTGCAAATACACATTTACCCTACGTGAAACAGAAAAGGAATATTTCGCTGTTGATGTACAGACCAGAATATACTCATGATATTTTAGGTGTCAGTTATACCTTCAAAGATGTGGCTTTGCATTTTAAAGATGCCGACTTTGATGAAGTAGTAAACGATAGTTTGTGGTTAGTGGGACGACAACAGCAAAGTTATGTGGCGGTTAGAAGAAACTGTATTGCTGATACCAATGGTGTAAGATACTGCCCTACCCATGGCGGACAAGCGTGGGTGATTATGGTAGGCGATTCGGGTATGTATGGCAACTTCACCAACTTTCAGAGCATAGTTCACCAATCGCAGTTTGAAGAAAGATGGTATTTAGACACAACCTCCTCTCAGTATGTTTACTATTCTAAAATTGCTATCGATACAACTGTAATTGATTACGCATGGGGAGTTGACAGCACTATAAGCGGAATCAAAGATTTTGGTGGCGCAAATTCTTCTGTGAATATTTTTCCTAATCCTGCTAACGATAAAATCAATATTGATTTATCCATGTTTACCAATCAGGCGGTGATAATTAAAGTGATAAACATAGTGGGGCAGGAGCTTTACACCGAGAGAATTGCAAATGTTACATCAGCTTTAAAAACACTTAGCGTGGAAAATCTTGCGCAGGGAGTTTACTCTATCACCTTCGAAAACGAACAACAGTTCTTCAGCAGTAGGCTGATAAAAAAGGAATAAAAAACTATGGATAAAAAATATTGGGACGAAGTTTCTTTAAAGCACGATGAAAAGATTTTCGATGTCTTCTCGCATGATAAAGCAGAAGTAATTCAATCTGCCATCCGCAAATATTCTTCGAAAGATAAAACCGCAATGGATTTGGGTTGCGCTATCGGCAACTGGCTGCCGCTTCTGGCTTCATCATTCAAAAAAGTATATGCGGTTGATATAGCCAAAACATATATTGACAAAGCAAAGGAGAGGAACAACCGGTTTTCAAATATTGAATATATCCATCAGGACCTTTCTCACGGAACTAAGGTGTTACCTCTTTCCGACTTTGTTGTTTGCATTAATACCTTGCTTACTCCGAATGATGTAAACAGAAATTCATCGTATAACACTGTGGTTAAGTTAGTTCGTAAAGGTGGATGTTTGGTTTTGGTAGTCCCCGCTCTTGAGTCTGCACTCTATAGCGAGTACATTTTAGACCAATGGGATTTGCGCGATAGAAAAGGCGGTAAGAAAGTAAAGAAGCAACCTAAACACGGAGATCCTTTCAGCGGAACTATTTATTTGGACGGCACTCCTACAAAACATCACTTGAAAGAGGAATTGCATTTTATGCTGCAAAACTCCGGTTTCGAAATTCTGCAAACCGATAAAGTAGAGTATACGTGGAATACGGAATTCAACAACCCGCCCCGTTGGCTAAAGGCACCCTTCCCCTGGGATTGGCTGGTAGTTGCCAGGAGGAAGTAAAATTTCTCTATCTTAGTTGAAGCAGTTACTATGAAAATAGTTTTATTTCTAATCCTGTTCATGAAATGCTTTTTATTTTCTAAAGCGCAGGATACTTTTTCAATAGTAGCAGTTGATTCAGCTACAGGAGAAGTAGGCAGCGCAGGGGCAACTTGCCTGCAGGCTCCCAATCCTCCTCAGGGTGCTCTTATTATTTCTGATATCATTCCAGGAATTGGTGCGGCCCATACACAGGCACAATGGAATCAATACAATCAATCAAACATGCATGATTTAATGCTGCAGCATTTCTCCCCTCACGAAATTTTAAGCCAGGTAAATATTTCCGACTGGGATGGAGACTCCACCATTCGCCAATATGGTATAGCCATGCTCGATACGCTCGGGGATATTCAAACGGGTGCTTACACAGGCGTAAATTGTTTCGATTACAAAAATCATAATCTCGGTTCCTACTATTCTGTACAGGGAAATATCTTGCTTGGCCAGTATATTCTCGATTCTATAGAATCAAAGTTTCTTCACACTTCAGGTAGTTTAGCTGATAAATTAATGGCAGCGTTACAAGGGGCAAATGTTCCGGGCGCGGACTCGAGATGTTTGAACGAAGGTGTTCCTGCGCAGTCATCTTTTATTCGCGTTGCAAAACCTGCCGATACGGATTCGACTTTGTATTTGCACTTGGTAGTTAAGAGCCGACCTAATGGAATGAGTCCTATTGATTCCCTGCAAACATTATTTAATCTATGGAAACTTACACATCCTTCTTCAGTTGATGAAATAAAAGAAGATGAAGTAAAAATTTATCCAAATCCTGCGACAGAAGTTTGCAATTTGAAATTTACAATGCTTACAAAAAAAACTGTAGAAATTCTTGATGTAACAGGACGAACTGTTTTTCGAACGTATGCCTTTGCCAATTGTCAATTGTCAACTGCTAATTGGGAGACAGGAATTTATTTCATTCGCATTGATAACCGGGTACATAAATTGGTTGTTCAATAAATGCAAATTATTACTACTAAAGACGGCAGCCGTACTTTATTTTCCGAACAGTTTAACGAAGTATATAAATCGAGGCACGGAGCTATCGAAGAATCGCGTCACGTTTTTATTAAGAGCGGGTTGGATTTTGCATTGTCTTCCTCTTTAGGAGAAGATGCCCGAAGGGCAGATGGGGTGGCTGTTAGGATTTTCGAACTCGGCTTCGGCACGGGTCTCAACGCCTTGCTCACCATGCTTGAAGCTGAGAAGCGAAATCTTAAAATAGATTACACCACCATCGAACTCTACCCGGTAGACATAGATACCATTAAAGCGCTTAATTATACCCAGCAGTTAGGTTTCGAGTATTGCTACGGCCCTTATCACACCCTCCATCTGGTCCGTTGGAATGAGAAACATCAAATCACTCCTCACTTTTCGTTCCAGAAAATTAGGGGTTCTGTATTTAATTGTCAATTGCCAACTGCCGATTATCAATTGATTTACTTCGATGCCTTCGCTTACGACCACCAACCCGAAATGTGGAGCATAGAAGTATTTAAGAAAATGCATGATGCACTTCAATCCGGAGGAATACTGGTTACTTATAGCTCAAAAGTGTTGGTGCAAAAAGCCATGAAAGAAGCGGGCTTCACCATCGAAAAGATAGCAGGTCCTCCGGGAAGACGCGAGATGGTAAGGGCGCATAAAACATAATTTAAACGTTTACCCAAGGATAATTCTTGAGAGAATTCCAAACTTCGCTCATTTCTTTATGGTTGATGAAATTTCCCCGGGCAGTCTTTAAAGATATTTCCGGAAAAATATCATTACCTGTATCGTTCCTCATAAAAATCACATTAAAACCCATTCTGTTAGCAGCTACCAACCGGTAACCCTTGCGTTTCATTAGTTTGTCAGCAGCACACAATGACATACTAATAAAACTATTACCCGGGTATTCTTTATCCCAATAATTAAAGAAATCTTCTTTATAAGGAATAGTGAGCGACAAATCAAGAGGAATAGTATTATTTATTTCACATATTATTACTCTCGGGGTTATACAAGAAATTGCCTCAAGTATGTAATAATCATTTCCATCAATATCAACACTAAGCAAATCGATGTCACCACTAAAACCATTTGAAGAAATGAGATCATTGATAGTATCTATTGTTACAAGGCTATGCACAAATTTGGGTTCGTTTATAACAACATTTGGGCTGGCCGCAAAAAATAATTGGCCCTGTTTTACCATGCTTTCACTGGCATCTATCAGTAACCCTTTCCACCCGTGATAAATTATCAAATTGGAAGTATTGCACTCTTTCCCGTTTCCCGAGCCCACTTCTACCGAGATTTTTGTATTTGTTCCAATAATTGAAAATATGTAAAGGAGATATCCATCTTCATTAAATTCCGAATGCACTCTAAACCCGGTTTCATTGATTGCAGGAAGTAGTTCCGGAGTATTTTTATAAATATCGGTATATTTTAAACTTAATAGACGTTGACTGATTTCGATTTGAGAAATAACTAGTTTGGATTGATATTTCAATTCCTCTCTTATTTCCGCTTGCACCTTTATCAATTCCCACGTTAAAACGTTTCTTAATTTCCCAACTATTTTTTTGATTAAGGCTATTATCAAGATATTTTTTTTGATACTACGGTTTGAAATATATGTACATTTAGTTTATTAAAAGCTATCCCTCAATGAACTAAAACTAAAATATGAATCTTTCTCAGTGTCCGGAATTTAAATTGAGCCTTTTTAGCGCAAATACATTGCCAACTTTTCCTCCTTGGTATCCGGCTTTTATCAGCTCTGTATCGCGTATTTAGTGCCGTACATTGCATTTTCTTTCTTCTGCAAATCTATTCATGGTCATGCAATGCGTTTTCTAACCTCTGCATCACGTATTCAAGGTTGTGCAACACGCTTTATTATCCCCGTGCAACAGCCTTTATATTTGGGGAAATTGACTATTTTTTTGAAAAATTGCCAATTTCCTACAAAAATCGAGGTTTCGCGCTTCGCCTTCACAATTTTGCACCCGTTCAGCGACTTTACCAACTCTGCGTATATCCATTGCGTCACTGGCGTCTTTATTTGTATTTCCAATTCTTATTTTGCAACCATGCTTCGCATTTATAAATCATCAGCCGGCAGCGGTAAAACCTACACGCTCGTAAAGGAGTATTTGCGACTGGCGTTTGCAAGCACCACCAAGTACAAAAACATCCTCGCCATCACCTTTACCAACAAGGCAGCGGCAGAAATGAAAAGCAGGATTATTGAGGCTCTGGAAGGAATAAGTAAAGGTGATGAAGAATATACGCTGCTGAAAACAGAACTCTCTCAACTAACCGGTAAAACCGAAGAACAGTTAGAGAAAGATTCCGGGCTGATACTTCGCAATATGCTGCATAACTACAGCGACATCTCAGTGAGCACCATTGATAGTTTTGTGCACCGCATTGTTCGCTCCTTTGCGCACGACCTTCGCCTGAGCATGAGTTTTGAAATAGAAATGGACAGCAATAAATTGCTGCACGATGCAGTAGACTTACTACTCGACCGATTAAGCGAAAGCGATGCACAGGTTACGCAAGCTGTATTGGAGTTTGCCGAAACAAAAATAGAAGACGGCAAAAGCTGGAATATAGATTTTGAAATACAGAAGCTGGGCAAGGAGTTGTTTGTAGATGAAGCCATGCCTTATATACAGCAACTCGGTTTGATAGAGTTCGATAAAATGCGCGATGCTAAATCCTCCCTGCATGCGCAGATGAAATTGTTTGAACAGAAAGTATTCGGAGAAGGAAAGAAAGCCTTTGACCTTATTCTTAATAACGGACTTACTGCTAAAGATTTTTACCAGGGTGCCAAAGGAGTGTTCGGCTATTTCAACAAATATGCCGATGAGAGTTTTCCGAAAGATGTAACCGGTAACTCGTATGTAAAAGCCTGTCTGCTAGAAAACAACTGGGGCAAGAAAGATGCGCTCGATGAAGGGTTGAAAGAACAACTTCGTCAATCGTATCAGCGAATAGTTTCGCTCTTTGAAAACGAAGGCAAAGACTATTACCTCGCAGATTTACTGCTAAAGAATTTCTATTCCTTCATCCTCCTTGCCGATTTGCAAAAGCTACTCGATGAAATAAAAAAGGACAACAATATTCTTCATATAGGCGATTTTCACCACAAGGTTTTTGAGATTGTAAAGGAGCAGGATGCACCGGTTATCTACGAGCGGATAGGGGAGAAGTATGATAATATTTTGATTGATGAGTTTCAGGATACTTCAGTCATTCAGTGGCGCAATCTTTTGCCGCTGATTGAAAACTCACAATTTAAAAACGAAGACAGTTTAATAGTAGGCGATGGCAAGCAATCTATTTATCGGTTCCGGGGTGCAGAGATGAACCAGTTTGTCTTGCTTCCAAAAGTCTACGGTAGCGATGAAGATGAATTGCTGAAGCAGCGCGAAGTAGCAGTAAACAATTACGGGGCAGAAGTGGAGTTGCTGGAAAGCAATTACCGCAGCGCCAAAGAAGTGATTGATTTCAACAACGCTTTCTACAAAGAAATGCTCGACCTGCTTGAGTTGAAGAACAAAAGGATTTATGAGGATTATTTCCAGCAGCAGGGCAAAGACAAAGCAGGAGGCTTTGTAAGCATAGAGTTTTTGAAAGGTGATGAAGAAGCGGAACAAACAATAAATGATGTACGCTGCGCCCGTGTAGAAGAAATAATTATGGATGTTTTGCAGCGCGGCTATAACTGGCGCGATGTTGCTATACTTACAAGAAGTAACAACAACGCCAGCGAAATTGCTTCATACCTGGTGCAGAAGAACATCCGGGTAATTTCACCGGAGAGTTTGCTGATTAACCAATCGCAGAAAGTGCAGTTGCTCTTAGCGACATTTAGATATCTGAACCGTAAAGATAATGACACTGCGCGCGCAGAAATATTTTACTACGCGCAATTGCTGCATAACAAAGTCGCAGAGTTTGGGAAGATAAATTTCGGCACTGCTTCTTATGAGTTTGAGAATGCTTTCAGGGAACAAACACAAATTGAATTCAACTCTACTGAATTAGCCACGGGACGCTTACCCGACTTAACGCAGCAGCTCATCCGTATTTTTAAGTTGAATGATGACGACCCGTTTCTGCAATTCTTCCTGGATGAAATTCTTCTTTACACTTCGCGTTACGGAAACTCTATTGGTGATTTTCTTGTTTGGTGGGAAGGTGTAAAGTACAAAAAGAGTATCATCTATCCTGAAAGTTTAAATGCTGTGCGCATTATGACTATTCATAAATCAAAGGGGCTGCAATTTCCTGTTGTGATATTGGCTGATGCAGTAGAAGAAAAAAAGCTGACGAAGAATTTCTTTTGGGTGCCTCTCAACAAAAAATTTTTACCTCAACTGCATATTGGTTTGCTTCCGCGCAATAGACAAATGCTGCAAACCGAATTTGCGTCATTGTATGAAAGAGAAGATGAGCAATCGTTCCTTGACATGCTTAATCTACTTTATGTAGGCACCACCCGACCGGAAGATGCGTTGTATATTTTATCGGAAGAGCCGGAGAAAGAACCGGAGGAAAATAATTCGGTAACAGCCTTGCTGATTGCATTTTTAAAGAAGCAACAGCAATGGGAAGGTTTTCGGCAATATGTGTTTGGTGAGCAGAATTTTGAAAAGAAGATTTCGAAGAAATACGGAAAACAGAAGTTTGAATTGTATGAGAAAGAAGCAACGCAGTCGGCTAATCTGTTAGCTTCTGCCATTAAAGTAAAAATGAAAGCCGATTTGCTTTGGAGCGATGCCGCTATAGGTAAAGTAGATGCGGGTAATCTATTGCATGAAGCCCTCAAACAAGTGAAGTATGAAGGCGATGAAGGGGTGGTTGTAAATAGAATGAAAGCGGAAGGTTTACTGAACGAGGAATCCGGAAGTGAGTTGCAGGCAAAACTGAAGGAGGTGATTTATAACATAGAGCTGAATGCTTTCTTCAAAAAGGAATTTAAGGTAATTACCGAAAGGCCATTGCTAAAGCAAAATGAAAAAGCAAGAATCCCTGACCGTGTAATTCTGAAAAATGGCGAAGCGTATATCCTCGATTACAAAACCGGTAAGCGCAAACCTGAACATCAGCAGCAACTGAATGATTACGCTAAATGGCTGGAAGAGGCAGGAGTTACAGTGCGCGAGAAGATTCTTTTCTATACAGCAGAGCAAAAGAAAGAGGTGGTGGTATGAAGAAATTTCTGGAAAGAACGGCAGAGCAGATTATAGCAAAACATGGCAACAACCTGAGTGATGTGTTGGTGCTGATGCCCAATCAGCGTTCGTGTACTTATTTTAGAAATGAGTTGAAAAGGCAGGCGCAGCAGGCAGTCTTTGCCCCTGAAATTTCCACGCTTCAGAATTGGATGCTGGCGCAAAGTGATTTAGTAGTAGCTGATAATATTGAATTGGCATCTGAATTATATGCCTGTCATAAGCAGATTAGCGGCACACTTGCTTTAGACGATTTCATCGGCACTGCCAATGTGCTGCTACAGGATTTTGATGAACTGGATTTGCAGATGGCAAACGCAAAATCGTTCTTCAAAAACTTAGAGATGCTCCAAAGCATGAAAGTTTATGAGCCGGGGGAAGTGCTAACCGAATACAAATTGGAGTACCGGAAGTTTTGGGAAGACTTTGGTAAGATGTACCACCTGCTCCGCGAGAAATTGTTTGCTAATAAGAAAGCATATCGGGGAATGATTTTGAGACATGTAGCTGAGAACCTTAAAGACATTCAAATTGAAGATTCAACTCCGGTGTATCTGATTGGTTTTAGCGGGTTGAATAAAACTGATGAAGTAGTCATCTCTCACTTGGTTACTACCACCAACGCGGAAGTAATTTGGGATGCCGATAACTATTATGTGCCCGATGAAATGAAAGAAGCGGGTTTGTTCTTTCGGCAATACAAATCAAAATTTCGCACCGGTGATAAGGTGTTTACCGATGGTATAAGCACTACAAAGAAGAAAATTGAGATAATAGGCGCGGCAAAGAATGTGGGGCAGGTAAAGGTGGCGGCTGATATACTGCAAAACCGGTTGCAGTTAAATGAAACGAATGCACTGGAAACGGTGATTGTTGTGCCCGATGAAAAACTATTGAGCCCGCTTATTGCCAATATTCCTTCCAACATTATTGCGCTGAACATTACGATGGGCTTAACCATTGCAGGAAGCAACCCCGCAACTTTCCTGGATATCCTCTTTCGCCTTTATCATAATTCAAAAAAGTATGAATCTAAGAACCGCGCGCAAAGGTTCTATTACAAAGATGTTTTCGATTTATTGCAGCACAATTACTGCCGTTTACTGTTCGGTAATTTGAGTGCGGAATACTTTGTTGAGACGATGAAATCGCAAAACAGAATTTTGATACGCTATGAAGAACTGGAGAAGGCGTTTGAGGGAAAAGTAAATTCAATTCTGTTTGAAGGAGATGATGCAAAACTATACGCTCAGTATCTTTCAGAAGTCGTTAACACTTTGCTTGATAAATTAGTGAAGCGCGCGCGCGGAGGTAATTCAACGCTGGCGGCAGAAACAGAAATTACTTTTCGGTTGTTGAACATTATTAATAATACGCAAAGCATTTTCAGAGGTGGCGATAACATCACTATTAAAACATACATCGCTTTATTAAAGGAAGATTTCCGCAATACACGTGTGCCGCTTGAAGGCGACCCGGTGGAGGGATTACAAATAATGGGTTTGCAGGAAACACGTTCGCTTGATTTCAAGAACGTGATATTTCTTTCTGCCAATGAAGGTATTTTGCCTTCGGGTAAAAATATGCGCTCATATATTCCTTATGAAATGCGCAGAGAATTTTTGACTACTCACAAAGAACGCGATGCGGTAACGGCTTATCTTTTCTATCGCTTGTTTCATCAGGCAGAGAATGTTTTTATACTCTATAACACTGAGCCTGATGAATTGGGAGGAGGGGAGAAAAGCAGGTTCATTCTGCAATTGCAACAGGAGTTGAAGCCTGTAAATCCGCAGGCAGAAATTAGCGATATGATTTTTGCTATTGACCCACCGCCTGCCATTACAGAAACAAAAATTGCTATCAGAAAGGATGAGAATATTCTTCAAAAGATGGAGGATATTCTCAGTGCATCGGGCCTTTCTCCTTCTGCGCTGAATATGTATATCAATTGTTCGCTGCAGTATTATTTCCGCTACATAGCAGGGTTGAAGGAGGAAGAAGAAATGGAAGAAAGCATGGAAGCGGCTACCATTGGCTCGGCAGTGCATCATGTTTTGGAGAAAATTTACGGGGAGAAGGTGGGCGAAGTGGTAACAGAAGATTTTATAGAATCCCAATTGAAAAACAAACAACGTATTGAGGGTTTAATACGGGAACATTTAGCGAAGCGTTTCGATAATGAAAGCTTAAGCAGCGGTAAAAATCTTCTGCTATTCAAAGTATGTGTAAAGCTTACCGAAGAATATCTGAAGCATGAAAGGGAAAATATCCGGCAATTGAATGATGCAGGTGAAGAGTTGCGAATTGAATTGCTGGAAGGCAAATTGGAATATGTTATCCCCATCAACGGAAAGCAAATAAAGGTAGCAGGACGGGTAGATAGGATTGAAAGCGTAGGCGGCATAATTCAAATTGCTGATTACAAAACTTCGAAATATTCCACCATTCCGGTTCTGGATGAAGACACCTGGGAGGAATTGACCGGCAATCCCGAATATTCGAAACCTGTGCAGTTGATGGTATATGCGTGGCTGTATAACCGTATGCGGGGAAAGGACGTTCCCATCCGTTCGGGTATTTATTGGCTGCGCGAAAGCAAAAAGAGTTTAGATACAGTGCGCATTGATAAAACAAACGATGTACTAAATCCCGAAACAATTCTTCGCTTTGAAGAGAAACTTAAATCCGTTTTATCTGAAATGCTGAATGCAGACATCCTATTCACCAAAACAACGGATGAAGAACGCTGCAAGTTCTGCGACTTCAAAAACATCTGCGAGCGGAATTAACATGCTCCTTTAATTAGCCACTCCCTTCCTTATTTTCCTTAATTCGGTAATAAAATTGACCAAAGTGGTCGAAAGTGACACCATTTTGTCCCTTTCTGCCAGTTTAATGGTTGTAAAAGCCTTTTTTGCGATGCTCTGGAATGTTTTCGTGAACCCCCGAAATGTTTTCGGGATGCCCCGGAATGCTTTCGGGGTACCCCGGAGGGCTTTCGGGAACCCGCAGTATGTTTTCGGGATACCCCGGAGGGCTTTCGGGAACCCGCAGTATGTTTTCGGGATACCCCGGAATGCTTTCGTGAACCCATGGTATGTTTTCGGGGGCCCCCGGTATGCTTTCGGGATACCCCGAAATGCTTTCGTGAACCCCCGAAATCTTTTCGTTGTCTCCCAAAAGGTTTCTAAAAATCTTTAAGAGAGTTCTTTTTCTGGATTTTCAAGTCCTTGAGGGTAGCGGACTTTGGCTGCAGGATGATGGTAAACTGCTGGCGGTCGAAAGTAGGCAAGGCAGGGGTCCAGTTAAACGAAAGCTCCCAGCAATGCAGGTCGCGCACTACTGTAATGTTGGTGAGGGTTACCTGTTTTCGGGTAATATCGAAACCCGAGCTTACAGCAATCTTCCAATGAGGGGTTAAATTAAAGTCTGCCGAGCCACGCACGGTTTGCGTGGTGAGGATAGTATCGGGGTTCAGGAAAGTTCCTTTCGAAATATTAAAGTTGTAAGAAAGACTGAGGTTCCAGGGAATATCGAAATTGTAAACCTGGTCGGGCTGATAAGATACATAGTCCGCCATAACAGCCGGAGCGGCATCATTACCGGGCGGCAGAGATTTTTGTTTGGAATGCAGCGACATACTCGCACTGATGTTGGCGGTAGAAAAGCGAAGCAGGCGCCTGTTTTTTGTCCATTCATAAGTATTATACGGGTGATTGAAACTGTCTACCGCATAAGGACTAAACTGCGCACTCGCACTCAGATTGATAAGGTTAAAAATGCGCGAAGAAACCGCAGTAAGGTTAAAAGGTTGCAGGCGCATTGAATCGGCAATAAAGTTATAACCCCCGCTTATACTTACCTGGTCAAGCAGGCCTACTTTCTGTTCGTGGTTCACGGTATCTTTTTTTGAATATGCTTTCATCTCGAAGCTGTTATTCAGGTTCCAACCCAACTGGGCTACCTGTCCCGACCCGGGCACCCCGTATACCGCATCAGGCTCAAAGACCGAGTAACGGGTTATATCTCCGTTGGCATTACCCTGCACATCTTTATAATAGTTAAAAGGTTTTTTGGAAAAATCGGGGCTATAGGAGAAATTGACACTGGGAGTAAAAATATGCCGAAGCCCCTTTACCCATTTACTTTTGAATTTGTAAATACCCACCACCTTGGTATTAATACCTAACTGAGCACTGAAGTTACGGGCTGAATTAAACCTCCAAACGGTATCGCTTTTTATCTGACCGTTAAGGGTGTCAATCCTTCCATCGGAACTAAATACATAAACCGTGTCGGGGTCCCAGCGCTTTTCAATGCCTTTGAAATAGGTGCGCTCCTGATAACTAAAAGAAGGAGTGATGTTAATGTATTTCAAAACGCGAAGGGGGGCATCTATGCTTAAATTCTGATTAACCCCAAAGCGGAATTTATCGGCCGTAGAAGAAGTGAAGAGGATAGAATCGTAGGTGCTTACGCGGCTGAGGAAATCAAGTGAATAAGAAATGCCGATGTTTTCGTACCACTTTGCCTGGTTACCCTGAATCTTTGCTTTAAAGGGAGTAACCCGCGACATACCGAGGTGAATATTGGGCAGGGTAAACTCGATGGTTTTGTTCAGCAAATTTTGCGAATGGCGTAAGCTGACCGAAAGATTAAAAGGCGAACCCACAAAATTGTATCCGAAATTAATAGTAGAGTTGAAGGAAGTACTCAGGGCGCGGGTATCAACAACACGGCTGGCATTGTAAAAATCGCGTGACTGCATCTGCACGCTTGCCCCGAAGGTAGCGTTGGGAATAGAGCGCGGGTCTTGGTTATGCGACCAGGTTAAATTGTAAGCATTAATTGATTTTGCATTAGGCAAATCGGGGTCGTATGGACGGGTGCGTATCCAGTTAAAACTAAGGTTGCCTGTAAACTTGTAGCGCAAAGCATAGGTGGCATTCATACCAGCACCCACTGTTCCGTTGGTGGAAACCTGTGCCAGGAACTTTAACCCGAGGTAATCATTTACCGACCAATAGTAGCCCCCATCGCGCAGAAAGAAACCAAGTATGGCATCCTGTCCGTACTGGGGCATAACAATTCCGGAGCGCCTGCCCTGCTTTACTGGGAATATCCCGAAAGGAAGATAGAGGGGAGTAGGAACATCTGCCACCCAAAGGTTAGCAGGACCGGTAACCATTACTTTGTTCGGCACTATCTTCACTTTCTTTGCCCTGAAATAGAAATGAGGATGGTCTAAGTCGCAGGTAGTGTATTTCGATTTTTCTCCATACCACTCATCGTATTCGTTCTTCTTTACTTTTTCGCTGTGGATGTAGGCATCGCCTTCTTTAGTGATTACGTGGTATACAATTCCCTTCTTGGTTTTGAAGTTATATTTCATGGAGTCGGCACGGTAATCTTTGCCGTCATCGCTAAAAACAGGATTACCCTGCATTTGCGAATTACTATCGAGGGTTCCTCTTGCGCTTAGAGTAAATACATTCCAGTCGAAAGCCACATGATTAGCATTGAGCTGAATTTTCTGATAATGAACATCGGCAGCATTGTAGAGATACATCTTTTTTGTCTGTATGTCATACACAATTGAATCTTCGGCTTTATATGTGATAATATCTTTAATGTCATCCTGCTGTGCGAATTGAATAGTGTCATTGTTGCTTATAGTGTCTGAAATAATTGTAACGGTAGAATCGTTATGAAGAAGAGAATCTGATTTTAGAGTATAAGTTGAATCAACGGGCATACCCATTTTATGTGCCTTTAAACTGTCGGTTACAAAAAATGTGATAGGTTTGTTCGCAGGGAAAGAAGCGTAACCCCTGCCATTTAAAAAAATAGACAACAGGATAACCCCTGTTGTTAAATACAATGAGACAGTTCGTTTTGAAAGTGATGCAGAAGAATATATTTGGTCAGCCAAATTCAACCTGTAAGAGTTAATACTAAAAATGACACGGTGATGATTTATGGAAATTCATCCGCATCGCGTCAAAATTAAAAAATCCCAAACGTGAGATTTCACCACATATTGTTTGCTCTTGCTTTGTTCACATTTTCTGCTGTTGCCGCCAACAACCAATTCAATATTAAAACCATTGTTATTGATGCCGGCCATGGTGGTAAAGATCCGGGAGCTATTGGTCCCGATAAGATATATGAGAAGGATGTAGCGCTGGCTGTGGCGCTTAAATTCGGAGATTACATTCAGAAAAATTTTCCGGATGTGAAAGTTGTGTTCACGCGTAAGACGGATGAGTTTCTCGAATTGCACCAGCGCGCTGAAATAGCCAACAAATTAAAAGCCGATTTATTTATTGCTATTCATTGTAACTCATCGCCTAATGCCGATTTTTATGGGACTAGTTCTTATATCCTCGGGCTACACCGCACCGAAGCCAACCTGGAAGTAGCTAAACGCGAAAACGCGGTTATTATGCTGGAAGATGACCGGGATAAAAACTACGAGTTTAACCCCAATACACCCGAAGGTCATATTATCATGAGCATGAAACAAAATGCTTTTCTTGATCAAAGTATTGATTTTGCCGCCAAGGTTGAGAATCAGTTAGAAACGTATGCTAAAAGAAAAAGCATGGGAGTAAAACAAGCAGGATTTTATGTGCTGTACAAAACAGCCATGCCGAGTTTGCTCGCGGAAATTGGTTTCATCTCAAATCCTGAAGAGGAGAAGTATTTAAATTCAGCGCGTGGGCAAGACCAGGTTGCTTCGGGACTGTTCAATGCATTTCGTGATTATAAAACAGAAATGGAGGGAGGCGAGACTGAACTGCCTGCTGTTGCTGATAAAGAGGATAACACTCCAACCCCTCCTGTAAAGAAAGATACACCCGCAGTAAGCAAAACAACGACTGCTCAAACGGCCGCTAAGGAACCGGTGAAAGAGATAAAGCCAACTGTTATTCCTCCTACCCCTAAAGAAACCTTTCAACCTGTTAAGGAAACAGTGCAGGAAACGGTTCAGTCAGTCCCGAAAGATACTATCCGTGCCATTCCTCCTCCTGTGGTTAAGGAAACTGTTCAGTCACCACCACCCCAAGTAATCAAGGAAACGCCAGCACCAGTTGTTGAGAAAACAGATACCGATTACACTATACTTTCAGACGGAACTAAAATCAAAAAGCCGATTGATAAAAGTGGTGGTGGCGGCAAAACAACTGCATCAATTGAAGTAAATCCGGTTAAAAGTGATATCGAAACTGCTCCTGTAAAAGAAACCAAATCCAATATTGTTGAACCCGCTCCAAAACCTGCAGCAGTAAAACAAACTGCTCCTGTAAACTCCGAAGCAAAAAGTGTTGCTGTAGAAAATAAAACTGTGGCAACTGCGCCTGTAAAAACAGAAGTAAAAATTACTCCGGTTCCAAAACAGGCGGAAACATCTCTAACCGCAAATTCAACGATTGTATCTAATCGTCATCCACTTGTCCCGATTATAAAAACGGAGGTCGGTATTATTCTTCGTATTCAATTGTTCGCGTTAAAAGGCGAGTTGAAGGAATACGACAAGTTTATCCGATTATTTAAAGTAATGGGTGCCGAAGAATTGGGTAATGGGCTTACCCGCTATTACGGAGCTAAAACAACTTCTCTTGCTGAAGCAAAAAAATATCATCAGGCAGCAGTAAGCAACGGATATAAAGATTCTTATATCGTTGGTTTTAAAGATGGCAGGAGAATCAGTTCGGAAGAACTTAAGGAACTCGAAGGCAAGTAACATATTCAATTACATTTTGATTTCTCTCTCAATAGTATATTTTTGGCAAAATTTATTTAAGTGACGAATCAGGCTAAGGTCGGCATCTTTTCTACCATTTCGGTTATCATTTTTATTCTTGGTTTCTACTTCCTTAAAGGCACTAATCTTTTTGTAAGAAAGAATGTTTACTACGCTGTTTACGACCGAGTGGATGGTTTGTATAAATCCAATGAAGTGGTGGTTAACGGTTTCAGGATCGGGCGTGTAAGCAAAATGGAGCGCGACCCCGAAACGGGAAGAATTGTGGTGCAGCTTGATTTGGATAAAGACATACGCGTACCGAAAAGCGACAGTACACAAGCGCTTTTGGTATCTACCGACTTTCTTGGCAGTAAGCAGGTAAGTATAGTTTTCGGAAACTCAAAAGAGTATTATAACGATGGAGATACTATTCATACTTTCTTCAAGAAGGATTTGACAGAGCAGATAGGAGCGCAGATTGACCCCATTATGGTTGATGTAAGGAAGATGTTGCCGCAGTTAGATTCAACTATTCGTGGTATTAAAATGTTGTTTGATGCCAACAATCCCAAAAGTATCTACACCACATTAGCTACTGTAAACGATGCTTTGAAAAAGATTGATTTGATTCTGGCTCAAAACGGAGAAACCCTTCACCTCACTATCAGTAATCTTCAAAGCATTACCGGAAACATTGCAAAGAGTAACGAGGCGATTACTAAGATTCTGAACAATGCTGAAAGTTTTACAGACTCGTTACAACAGGCTAACATTAGACAAACTATAGAAAACCTTAACAAGACCGTTACACAACTGAATGGTGTAATGACTGAAATCAACTCGGGTAAAGGCACCTTAGGAAAAATAATTAAGAACGATGAACTGTATGCCAAGGTTGATTCAGCAGTAGTTAATTTGAATGTATTGCTCAAAGATGTAAAAGCCCGACCTTATCGCTACATAAGTATCAATGTGCTTGGAGCAAAAAAAGCCGAAGAACGAAGAGCGAAAAAATATAACGAATCGGGTAAGTAAATTTGTAGTTGACAGTTAACAGTTGGCAATAAATACAAACGCAAATACGAAATCTTTACCCTTATTACCATTTTTGATTTCGTGATTAATCTGCATTTAGTTTTTAAACGTGTCAAAGAGTTTTCCAAAAATGTCTTTTTGATGTCCTGCGTAGTTTGCGGCTTAAACATTCCTCTTTTTTCATATTCCCAGGAACAAACTAAAGAAGTTGAAATCCTTAATGCTGATTACCTCAAAATGCAGGAAGTGGAAGGCAAGAAATTTACCCGGCTGGTAGGGAATGTTCAAATGAAGCAGGAAGAGATAATGATGTGGTGCGACAGCGCTATCCTTGATAAAGAATCCAATTCGGTGGATGCCTATGGGCACGTTCATATTCAACAGGACACTACAGATGCCTATTCAAATACTTTGCATCATGACGGTAACAAGAAATTTTCGAAACTAACAGGAAATGCAAAACTGAGCAGCGGTAAAATGACTCTTTATACAGAAGAATTGTTTTATGATGTAAAAAACAAAGTGAGTTATTATCTCACTAACGGTAAGGTGACTAAGGACTCAACAATTATTACCAGCAGAAAAGGATATTATTATAGTAAAGTTCATGAGGTTTATTTCAACGACAGTGTTGTGATTGTTGATCCAAACTACAATCTCACTTCCGATACTTTGAAATATAATACCGATACAAAAGTTTCTACCTTTTTCGGAAATACTATTATCTATAATAAAGATAGCCGTATTTTTTGTGATAATGGTTGGTATGATAGTCAGCGCGATGTCTCTTCTTTCGGAAAAAATACCATCGTTGTTAACCCCCCACAAAGATTAATTGGTGATAGTCTTTATTACGAGCGTTTCCATGGTTTTGGAAAAGCCATAGGAAGTTTTATGTGGGTGGACTCCAGTATGGAAACAGAAATACATGGTCACTACGGTGAGTTTATTGACTCGCAACAGTTCATAATGGCAACTCAAAAGCCGTTACTGATTTACAAGATGGATAAAGACTCTCTCTTTCTTACTTCCGATACATTGAAGAGTAGAAATAAATCATCAACTGATACTGTGAAAGTCTTTTTTGCCTATCATAAAGTGCGCATGTTTATGAAAGATATGCAAGGAGTGTGCGATTCGCTTTTTTATTCGTTTGAAGATTCTACATTCAGAATGTATTACAAGCCGGTGATTTGGAGTGACAATATTCAGATAAGCGGTGACACGGCATATCTGCATACAAAAAACAAAAAGGCGGATAAGTTTGAGATTTATAAATCAGGATTTATTATCTCTCCTTCGGGCAAAAAATATTTTGATCAGATAAAAGGTCTTGACATCTTCGGATATTTTGAAGACAACGAAATGCGAAAGGTGGATGTAATGGGCAATGCTGAAAGTCTTTATTTCGGGAAGGATGAAAAGGATAAATATGTAGGCAACAACAAAGCACTCAGTACAAACATTGCTATCTATTTTAAGGAGAAAAAGATTGATAAAATTACTTTTCTGAAAAAGCCGGAAGCTGTTTTCACTCCCATGAAAATGCTTACCGCTGAACAGTATCATCTTAAAGATTTTTTATGGCAGATTGAGCGAAAGCCTAAATCGAGGGAGGAGATGTTGGAATAATTTTCAATTCTTTCTGAATACCACAATCCTATTAGAGTTGGTTCCACTTTCATTGTTGCTTACCCCCCAGATGTTAGCAGTTTTTGTAAAATTTTGCTCGTTAATAACAATGGCTTCGCAATCGAATCCTGCTTTTAAACCGAGCGGAACTACTGCCTCTTCAAGTTTTATTTTTCCGTTACGCACCTCACCCACTTCAAAAGCCACCACACCATTTTCTTGAGTAATCCTATATAATTCATTAAAAACCGATTGCATCTTTACGCTCCAGTCTTTTACCGTTTTGCTCATAGTTATTTTTCTTGAAATCTCTTCAATATCAATGTTATTAAACCAACAGCGCAGCCAGTTATCATCGGCATATTGAACTACATCTAAAAAAGGAGGAGAGGTGACTGTTAAGGAAACAGAATCATTCTTTATGGTTTTTGTTTCAGAAGCGTCCTTATTCAGAAAGGCCGCAATAGTTTTTTGAGTAGAGTGGCCTTTTATATCGCGCAACAAAACCTTTGTTTTTTTTAGAATAAGTGTACGCACATCTCGATACTCAGGCTTCTGATTTCTTTCAGCGTTTATCTTCTTCTGTCTGGCGGCTGAAACTGCCTGATTAGGCGGCAATGTGTAAACTGAAAAGAATCCGTTCGAATGTCCTGTTAAACGGTTGGTAGCAACCATTCTTATCCAGCAGTCGGCATCATCTTCTTTCCCTGATGTATGTTTTTCTTTCAAATAATTTTTGAGCGAAATAAGTTCTGATAGTGTATCTCGGTGATAGAACATTGAAAGATCAATATCCGCTTTTACTTTCTTGCTGAAGGGAATTTCCATCAATCTCTTTTCGATCGTTTCTAAAGAGGGGATATTAATGCGCGGTTTGGTAAGAATTAAACTCAGAGGGTTTACATCATTAGCAATTACATTTCTGCCAAGCAGCGCTGCTTCAATTACGGTTGTTCCCCTTCCATTGAAAGGATCATAAACAATATTGTTTTTTAAAGTAAACAGATTGATAAAAAATCGCGGAAGCTGAGGCTTAAAACAAGCGCGGTACGAAACTTCGTGAATAGCATTTGCCTGGCGTTGCTGTGAAGTCCAGAATTCGTTTACAAATACAGGAACAGAGTGACCGTCAATGTTCAATTTATTACAAAGTGTGGCTGAGCTTTGGTGGTGTAAGCGAAAATTAAGCAAGTGACTATAAAATTTTTGTTTCTTCAAAAGGGGTGTTTTTGCGCGCTAAAATCTGTTAGGTTTCAAATAAAACCAAATTAAGTTGGCAGCCACCAAAAGGGGGTTATTTTTGCTGCCCGAAAAATAAACACTCCCAATGGCAGGAATAAAGAATTTGGTTAGATTCGCGGCTAAATTTTTAAATATGGCAAAGTCTAAAGCAAAAGATAAGAAGAAGCCGAACGCCAAAAAGAGCTCAAAACCTGCTGCTAAATCAAAGAGTAAGCCGGTTGGGAAAAAAACAGCTAAGCCGGTTAAGAAGGTTGTTGCTAAAGCTAAGAAAACCGCAAAGCCTGTGAAGAAAGTTAAGCCTGCAGCAAAAAAGAAAGTGGTGGTTAAAGCCAAAGCGAAACCAACTGTTCAAAAGAAGAAGGAAACAACCAAATCTAAAGCTGTAAAAAAAGCAACAATAGTAAAACCTTTTGTAAACAAAACTGCGGTTAAACCGGTTAAGCCAGGGAAAAAAGCATTACCACAGTTAAAAAAAGAGGTTTCGCAACCAGCAAAGAAGCAATTATATGCATCGCAGGCGAAACCTAAACAAAAGGACCCTTTTAAAAAATATAAAGCACCGAAAGATATGAACTTGCGCTATAGTGATGAAGAATTGAAAGAATTTAAGGACCTTATTGATAAGAAATTAGTGACTGCCCGCGAAGAATTGAAGTATTTAAAGGAAGCGCTGGATAATCATAACGATAATCAGGCAGGCAGTAAAGCATGGAATATGGAAGAAGGCAGTGATACCACTGAAATGGAAACGCTTATGAACCAGATTTCGCGCCAGCATCAGTATATCCGAAACCTGGAGCTTGCTTTGGTTAGAATTGAAAACAAAACCTATGGCATTTGCCGGCTTACAGGTAAACTTATTCCTAAAGAGCGTTTGCGTATTGTGCCTCATGCTACTTTAAGTCTTGAAGCTAAAATGAGTCGTAAGTCAGAAGAGGTTAGCCAGGAAGCTGCCAGTGCTGCTGCTCCTCCGGTTGATTTTGCTGAAGGATTTGAAGATTAATACTGAACGGAATTATTTATTTAAAGGCGGCTTTGTGCCGCCTTTTTTATTTGCCAACCCGCGAAATAAAATTATGTTTGAATATATCAAATCCTTAGTATGCAAAGATTCACAGGGCTTATCGGTATAGTGCTTATACTTGGAATCGCCTTTGTTGTATCAAACAACCGCAAAGCAATTAATTATCGGTTGGTATTAAGCGGCTTAGGTTTGCAGTTGGCGCTTGCCCTTTTTGTGCTGAAGACTAGCATGGGCCAGAACACGTTTGCATTCATTGGTGATAAAATAAAACGCCTGCTCGAAATGGCAGATAAAGGCGGTGAGTTTGTGTTTGGCGGCTTGGTTCGCCCCGAGTTACTGCATCCTATTTTTGGCGACCACTACAGCTTTCTTTTCATGTTCCGCATTATGCCTACCATAATTTTCGTGGCGGTGCTGGTAAGTATTGCATATCATTTGGGCATTATGCAAATTCTTGTTTCATACATTGCCCGTGCTGTTCATTCCCTTATGCGGGTTTCGGGAAGCGAAGCATTGTCTAACGTGGCGTCTGCTTTTGTAGGCCAGGTAGAAGCGCAAATTATGATTAAGCCATATATCTCTTCTATGACCATGAGCGAACTGCTGGCATGTATGAGTGGTAGTATGGCTTGCATAGCAGGCGGGGTGATGGCTGTGTATATTTCAATGGGGGTGCCGGCCCCTTATTTATTGGCGGCAAGTATTATGGCAGCACCTGCATCGCTTGTGATTGCAAAAATCGTATGGCCTGAAACCGAAGAGAGCGCCACCAAAGGCGCGGTAAAACTGGAGGTAAAGAAAGTTCACGCCAATTTGCTTGACGCCATTTCGCATGGGGCAAGTGACGGGCTTAAAATTTCGCTGAATGTAATTGCTATGCTCATTGGCTTTATTGCGCTTATTGCACTTATTAATGCCCTGCTTCTTAAAGCAGGAGTGCTCTTATCAGCTACCGGAATGGATTTAAGCTTTGTGGGAATTAACCTTAATAATTTTACACTTGATTCTGTTTTTGGTGCTGTCTTTTCGCTGTTTGCCAAGGCAATGGGTGTGCCCCCATCCGAATCTTATACTGTCGGTACTTTGCTGGGGACCAAATTGGTTATTAATGAGTTTGTAGCTTACGCTAATCTTTCGCCTATGATAGCGGCTCATACCCTTTCGCCCAAAGCATTGGTGATAGTAAGTTTTGCGCTGTGCGGTTTTGCCAACTTTAGCTCCATCGCCATACAAGTAGGAGGTATTGGTGAGTTAGCGCCTGACCGCAGGAAAGATTTAGCCAAACTGGGATTTAAAGCTCTTATGTGTGGTACCCTGGCATCTTATCTTTCCGCTACGATTGCGGGGATTCTTTCATAAAAAGAATCCCGCCTTTTGGCGGGGTTCAAGATTTAAAGGGCATTAAACTTTATTTCAGTTTATGCTATTCTAACATTTACTGCGTTTAATCCTTTTTTACCTTCCTGAAGTTCGAATGTTACTTCATCACCTTCTTTAATTTCATTTACAAGACCCGATACATGCACAAAATACTCCTTATCAGAATCATTATCCTTAATAAACCCAAACCCTTTGGCATTATTAAAAAACTTTACTTTTCCCTTATTCATATTGTGTTAATTATTTAAGCCGCAAGAATAACTTTTTAAAAGGATATTTACCTAAGTTTTTTCAAAAAGTATTTTTGGAAAAAATGCTAAAGCTTACTTACTGGTTTATTAGTGCTTGTTGTTCAGCAATCTTATAAAATCAATCGTTTCGCGAGCATAAGCTGCGTGCGCCAGAGGCTGCGGGTGAATGTTTACATATTCAGATAACGGTACTTGGTATTTCTCCAGCCCCTGATGTCCATCTACCTGTATAATCTTCGGGTGCTTAGCCATAGCTTGTTTTAGTCCTTCATCCGATTGTTTATCTAATGCAACAGACATAAGTAATACAATTATTTGGCTTCCGTAAGATGAAAATGTGTTTTCTATCCCTGTAAAGTAATAATCATATATTTCAAAATTAGTAAGCTGGTTATCGGGCGAACTTGTTTGTAGTTTTTCCTGCAGGCGGGTATTCATTATGCGATGGTACAAGTATCGCGGTATGAGGCCAAATATCTTACTGAACTTTTTAAAGTTTAATGCTGTACCTTCTTTGCGGTACAGTTCAACCATTTGAGGAATGTAACCGGTATTGAACGGAGGTGGCTGCACACGACAACCTGAATCACATTTGGTAAAATAAGCACACGCAAACGGCAAATCTCCGGAAGTCATTGGCGGGAAAGGAGTTCTACACCGATTAGGCAACTCATTCCAGCAACCCAATATCACATACTTGGGCTTTAATTTATCCAGCACTTCTTGGTCTTTCAGTTTTTGGGCTTTCAGCAGCGCATGCACATATGAAAACGAACAGATGCCATAGTTGTAGGCAGGCAATTTAAGGCTATCGGCAATAAGTTGAGTAAAAGTTTGTTCGCAATTTACCTCATCACCATACGTAAATGAACAGCCCAACGATAAAATACCACCGGGATGATAAGCAATAGAATCTTCATGCTCTCCAATTCTATAACCCAGTTGATGACTCTTTACATAAAAACTACCATCAGGCATACGCGATGAAATTCCGGGAGAGAAATCAATGCCTATTTCAGGGTCGTAAACGTAAGAACCAACGGGCCAGCGGTCTGGATGGGTTACTTGCTTTACCATTCCTTTATGAAACTGAAAAGCTACAAAAGCATTAAAGGCAAATAAAATAAGAATAATAACAGTAAGGAGGTAAGCGAGATATTTTATAGTAATTGAACCCTGTAATTTCATAAAGATTATTATAGCAGGCTAACCGCTTAGGTTAACCTGCTACTCAAGCCTTTTTAATTACGTGGTTTAGCAGCACCGTCTTTGGTAGCTTCTATTTCTTTTTTTGCCTGTTGCAAAGTTTTTATCTGGTCAGCAGTTAGAATTGATTTTAAAGAGGCATCGCGCTCATTTTTTAAAGTAGTTACCTGTTTGGCATATTCAGCCAACTCAAGAGAATTTTTCTTTGCTTTTAAGGCATCGCTTTTTGTGAAATATTCAACATACAAGTTGGTTAATTTGATAGTTTGATCAGGCTTAAGATTACATAACTTTGCAATTTCAGCTACTCTGTCTTTAGAGCGTGCATCGGGTAATTGTTTTAATTGTGCAGGTTTAAGAACCGGTTCGGTTTTGGTTTCTTTATTTTGTGCATTGATAGTTCCCAATGATGCAACAAGAATTGAAGAGATAAAAAATATTTTTTTCATAATGGTTTTAATTTTGATTCGAAAGTAGAATATTTTCAGAAATTCATATTAAATCTTCCAGAATTCTTTTAGATATAGTTGGTTATGAAATACAGAATACAAACTTTCAATTATAACTCTGAGGAATACAGGAAAGCGTTACAGTTGCGTTATCGTGTTTTAAGAAAACCTTTAAAACTTGAATTTACTGAGGCTGAATTGAAAAGAGATAAGGAAGATACGCATTTTGGATTGTTTGAAGGAGAAGAAATGGTCGCCTGCCTAATCCTTGCCAAAGCGGGAGAGAAGCGAATGAAAATGCGGCAAGTGGCAGTATATGATGCTTTCCAAAGTAAAGGTCTGGGTAAAGAGTTGTCGAATGCTGCTGAAAAGTTTGCGAAAGAAAGTGGTTGCTCGGTTATATTTTGCAATGCGCGCAAGGTAGCTGTTCCCTTTTACGAAAAAATGGGTTATAAGATTGTGAGTGACGAATTTACAGAGGTGAATATTCCACATTACACTATGGAGAAGCAACTTTAATACCTGCGCTAATCGGATATATTTGCGCGTGTGAGAAATAAAATCATCCTCGTTGCTACTGTTCTTCTTCTAGCTGTATGTGTTATTGGTTTCTTCTCATACAAGTCGTGTAAGAAGAAAGAAGTTATACAACCGGTTGCGGTAGATACAACCACCACCATTTTACACCCACAGCAAACAATTGATCTCCCTCATGCTGATACCACACTAATACCTGTAGTCTCAAAAGTATTGGACGAAGCATTTGATGCAAGCGCTGTAAAAGATTATAACCGGCTTGCTTCGCTTGTTGTTTATCGCGGTCCCGATTCGCTCAAATTTGGCTATGATGTTTTCAATGCAAATAATAAGTACGACAGAAATGTGCTTCGAATTACTGCTGATGTATTTAATAAATGGAATAAGGACGTTGATTCAAAAGAGTATGCGCGTATGTTTGAATTAGACCAACCAGATGGAAGGAAGATGCTGGTAATGGAAGTGATTTTTGCCTCCCCAAAATACTTTGATCGTAAATTCTTTGGCTTTTTGCAAATAGAAAATAAATGGAAGATTGTAGATGTTACTTCTTCTCTGTAATCGCAGGAATGCAGGTAAATAGAAATGATTGATACATATCTCCGGCTGATTCAAACTTAAAACCTTTCTTTTTCAGTTCGTATATTTTTGACTCAACAATTTTTTGTTGTGTGGTTGTAAACAGAGTTTTCTTATCGACACTAAACCACCATCTGCCGTTTATTACTTCACTGCCGCTTATAACCTGATAAGCACTATCTGCTAAAAAACTAAATTGAATATCATTCTTAAGTTTAGAAGCTATGATGCTTTTCTGTTTTTCGGGAAGCGTATTTAACGAATCAAGAAACTGAACATCCGTAATTTTCCAGGTCTGTAAGATTGCCTTTTGAGGTACAGAACAGGCCGCAAGAAAAAAAAGACTACACACCATTACGAGATACTTCATTTCAATAATTTTTTTATAAATGAATCACTTCTCCGAACGCTGCAGCAGTGGCTTCCATGATAGCTTCGCTCATAGTTGGGTGCGGGTGAATGGATTTAATAATTTCATGTCCCGTGGTTTCTAATTTGCGTGCAGTCACTGCTTCAGCAATCAGTTCGGTTACATTAGAACCGATCATGTGGCAGCCGAGCCACTCGCCATACTTTGCATCGAATATTACTTTCACAAAGCCTTCTTTGGCACCTGATGCACTCGCCTTACCTGATGCGCTGAAAGGAAATTTTCCCACTTTGATTGAAAGGCCTTTTGCTTTTGCTTCATCCTCGGTTAATCCTACACTTGCTACTTCAGGAATACAATACGTACAACTCGGAATATTTCCGTAGTCAATTGCTTCAGGATTCTTGCCCGCAATTTTTTCTACGCAAGTAATTCCTTCAGCAGAAGCAAGGTGAGCAAGAGCAGGTCCTTTTACTATGTCGCCAATGGCATAAACTCCAGTGATATTTGTTTTGTAAAATTCATCTACTACTACTAGCCCTTTTTCTGTTTTTATGCCTGATTCTTCCAAGCCAATCCCATCAATATTGGCAGCAATACCTACCGCTGACAGAACAACATCACATTCGATCTGCTCTATTTTTCCATCTTTTGACTTAATAGATACAATACATTTTTTTCCTGCTGTATCTACTTTTTCTACAGAAGTAGAAATGCGAATGTCAATTCCCTTTTTTTTGAAAATACGCTCAGCTTCTTTTGAAACATCTTTATCCTCCCGTGGAAGAACAGTATCTAGAAATTCTACAACCGTAACCTTTGTACCAAGGGTAGAATAAAAATAAGCGAACTCCATTCCGATAGCACCAGCTCCCATTACAACTATACTTTCAGGTTGGGAGGATAGATTCATTGCTTCACGATAACCGATAATTTTTTTCCCATCCTGCTTTACATTCGGTAGTTCTTTGCTCCGGGCGCCTGTAGCAAGAACGATGTGCTTTGCAGTATACTCTGTCACTTTTCCGGCAGCATCCTTAACGTCTACTTTATTTCCTTTTTTCAGTTTCCCTGTTCCGTTTAGTGCATCAATCTTATTTTTTTTCATCAGAAACTGAACTCCTTTACTCATTCCATCAGCCACGCCTCTGCTTCTTTTAATAATAGAGGCAAAGTCAGGTTTGGAAGAACTTACTATAATTCCATAGTCTGCTGCATGATTGATATATTCAAAAACCTGAGCGCTTTTTAGTAATGCTTTAGTCGGTATACATCCCCAGTTTAAACAGATGCCTCCAAGATTCTCCTTTTCCACTATGCCCGTTTTAAAACCAAGCTGTGAGGCGCGGATAGCAGCTACATAACCGCCAGGGCCACTTCCTATCACTATTAAATCATAGTTCATACCTGTAATTTGTGAAAGCAAATAAAGGGAAAGAATAACAAACGAAAAATGTTCAACGCAGGTCTACCATTTTTACACCTTGATACTTACTAGTATCAAACAAGAAAGAATCTTCGTTAATAGTATTGTTAGAAGATTGTTTAATGAGTTTGTAAATGTACCGGGCACCATTCTTTTCGTAGATTTTTGATTCGATAATTTGAAGCGTGGCATCGTCAATGCTTACATCTATTTTAAAATAAGATACCTTCTTGTTAGAAGGGCTCATTTCAATCGTAGATACTTTTTTGCCGTTTACTAATTTCTTTTCTTTTATCTGGTAGAGATAACCTTCTTTATACAATGTAAAAATTTTGGAAGGAGAAAAGATATCATCGGTTTCTTCAAAATAATTTATCTGCACCTCTTTATCGGCAGGAGAATAGGTCCAAATGTTTTTGCCGTCACAAATTATCTGTTGGTTTTTAATGGAAATGTTAAACTTTACTCCTTGTAAAAGGATTTTTCCTTTCAATGTATCTACATATTTCTTGTCGTCATCTGTTGGTTTTATCTTTGGCCGCTGAATGACTAATTTGAACTCGGCTGAAATATTTTTGTAAGTTTTATATTTCTCACTCACCTTTTGCAGAAGTGTAGCAGCTTCTGTATCATTAGCAATATTCTGAGCCTGAGAAAAAAGAAGATGGGAAAAAAATAATGAAATGGAAAGGAATGCTATCTGTTTTATCATTCTACTGCTATATTATGTTATTTGCTCTTTCAACTTTTGCAAATACTGTTCCAATTCGTTTTCCGTTTTAAATTTTACCTCACGAGACTTAGTTCCCAAATTATCTCCAACTATTCCTGCTTCCTGCAATTGATCCATCAGCCTGCCGGCCCGATTGTACCCAAGTTTTAACCTTCTTTGTATAAGTGAAGTGGAACCCATCTGATTCTGAACAATCACACGTGCCGCATCATCAAATAAATCATCGCGTTCACCATCTGCGAAAAACTCATCGCCACCTTCTTTGCTATTCGGATCAATATATTCAGGCAATTCGAATGCCGTTGTGTAACCTTGTTGAGCAGAAATAAAATCACGAACTTTTTCCACCTCAGGAGTATCGACAAAACCGCATTGCAAACGAATCATATCGCTGCCAGCACTCAATAACATATCTCCTCGACCAATCAATTGCTCCGAACCACCAGTATCAAGAATGGTTCTTGAGTCAATTTTTGAAGTAGTTTTAAATGCAATACGTGCAGGGAAATTAGCTTTGATAGTTCCGGTAATAATGTTTACTGACGGACGCTGGGTGGCAAGAATTAAATGTATGCCGATAGCCCTGGCTAATTGAGCAAGACGGGCAATTGGCATTTCTACTTCTTTGCCGGCAGTCATAATCAAATCGGCAAACTCATCCACCACCAATACAATGTATGGAAGGAATTTATGTCCGTTTTGAGGATTCAACTGACGATTGACAAACTTATGATTGTATTCTTTAAGATTTCTGCAAGATGCTTTCTTTAAGAGGTTATAACGGTCGTCCATTTCAACGCAAAGAGCGTTAAGGGTGGTTACCACTTTTTTAGTATCGGTGATAATAGCGTCTTCTTCACCGGGAAGTTTTGCCAGAAAATGTTTTTCTAAGGTTTCATACAAACTTAATTCTACCTTTTTAGGGTCAACCAAGATAAATTTTAATTGAGAAGGATGTTTTTTGTAAAGCAGTGAAACAAGAACTGAATTGATACCTACTGATTTTCCTTGGCCGGTAGCACCCGCCATTAACAGGTGTGGCATTTTTGCTAAGTCAGCCACATATATTTCATTACTGATTGATTTGCCTAAACAGATAGGAAGTTCAGCAGTAGAGTTCTGAAATTTTTCAGATGACAGCAACGAACGCATAGAGACAATTTCCTTGTGAGCATTTGGAACTTCGATACCGATAGTGCCTTTTCCGGGGATTGGCGCAATGATACGGATACCCAACGCAGCTAAGCTTAAGGCAATATCATCTTCTAAGTTTTTGATTTTAGAAATACGAACTCCCGGTGCAGGTACAATTTCGTAAAGAGTTACTGTTGGACCTATTGTTGCTTTAATTTTTGAAATCTCTATCTGATAATTATTCAGCGTAGAAATGATTTGATTTTTATTTCTTTCTAACTCTTCGGCATCTATTTTCACTTTGTCGCTGCCGTGTTCTTCAAGCAATTCAAGCGAAGGATATTGGTAATTTGAGAGATCGAGTGTAGGATCGAAATTAGTGCCTATGCTTCCGATATTTTCATCTACAAACTCTTCTTGGACTGTTTCCGCCACTTCCAAATCGAAATTTGATTCGACATCAGTTACAGGAGTGTTTAATTCTTTTCCTGTATCAAGGTCAATTATTTTCATTTCCTGTTGTTCAATTTGTTCTACTTCCAAATTGATAGGTTCGTGCATTACCTGATTGGACAAATCAGTCAGGTTATCTTTTCCAAAAATATTTTCACCGGGATCTCTAAACTCAGGCATAGTAGCTACAGGAACGGTTGCCCCGATTCCTGTTACAGGCATTTCGTCTTTCTTTTTGAAAACATTCAGCCCGTTGAGAATAAAATTGAAGTTGATATTGTAAACTACCGTTGCGAATACCAGTGCGGTCACTACAAGCGAAGCACCTACTCCAATCGGTTTTAGTAATCCTGTGAGATAGCCGGTTTCTCCCGTGAGATAATTTCCAAATGCGCCACCCCAACTAAGAACGCTATACGGCATAATCAACGAGTTAAGAAATGCCAATGCCGTAGAAAACCAGATAGCACCAACGAATGAATAGATGGAAATTTTGAATGCAGGAAAAACACTTTTACGAACGAGCCAGTTAAAGCCTATTACAAAACTGGTAATAACTAAAAGATAGGATGAAAGACCAAATAAATTGTTGATGAAAACATCAGCCAGCCAGGCGCCTAATCTGCCAAGTGAATTTTTTACCTGTATAGAATTATCGGCAAGCGTAGAAATACCCCCGCTCATCACTTCACTTTGATCATCGGCCAATGTGAAAAGATAAGAAGTAAATGCAACAGCAAGAACAAAAGAGAAAAGGATCAGCAGCAACCCGCTTACTTTGGGAATTCTTTCATCTTTCCACCACTTGACCTGAGGTAATGCAGGCTCCTTTTCCTTTTTAACGGGCTTCTTTTCACGAGGCTGTTTTACCGGTTTTTCTTCCTGCAAAATTTCTTCTATTTCCTTTTTCTTTTTGGGGGCAACTATTGTTTCTTCCATGTCTGTTTTAATTGAAACCAAAATCGTAAGAAGCATTGGTTATTCGTTATTATACAACCTCTAATTATTCACAGATAGTATCTCTATGTACAGTTTATTTACAGAACTGCTTTTAAAACTTGTTTTTTGATTTAGATTTGCCACCCGTTTTAATTATGCCGAAGTGGCGGAATTGGTAGACGCGCTCGACTCAAAATCGTGTATCCTCGGGTGTGTGGGTTCGAGTCCCACCTTCGGTACCATATGTAAATAAAAAAATCCCCATTTCGATGGGGATTTTTTTATTTACGGAAGAGGTTATGAAATATGTTTTGCTTACTCCTGTAAACTTTAATTGTGTTCCCGCACTTTCATACGAATACGGAAACCATTCAGGTTACCTGTTTGCCAACTGGGGTTTACACCCGCGCCAGCCTTAAGAATTTCCCATTCCTGGTAAATCATGCCAATGTTCCTGGCATATACTTCTTTTCGCAAGCGCTTATTAATAGCGTTTGAATCATTTACTTCAACTGCTGTGAGCGTACTGTCGAAATTAAATCCATTGATTGAAAAAGGTATTCCCACGGTTTCGTAATGATAAATCCAATCCTGAAAGATGTCTTTATAAAGAGTTGAGGTGACAGGAACATAAATATTGCCATTCCATTCTTCATCCTGCTCGGGAGGAAAGACCAGCTTTACAAACCATATGTCGCCTTCCTTTTTCTGAAATGTTGTGCCTGTTCTTTTGATAATCCATTTACTGTCATAAACCCAGGGTGAAGTTTCATTTTCCCTTCTATACAAATTCAATTCATAGCATAGTTCATTGAGCAGGTAAAAAGTATCTCCTACTTCCTCTTTTAATTGGTAATGTGCGGTGTCTCTGGTTTGAACCCCTGTAAATGAATAATTGATTGAATCTACATCGTAAATCACATAATGCCCCGAATCTATTGGTGCATAATTGTATTCATAATCTACTGCGAAGGAATCTTTTTTGTCTTTACAGGAAGTGAGGAGCAGACAACAGACAATGGGCAGCAGGCAACAGGCAAATAGCTGCTTTGCTGATTTATAATTTCCACCGTGTATTGTGTAATCCATTATAGATTAAAATTCGAAAAGATAATTCCTCCGCCAATCATATCATCTTCTTCGTAAAAGACGGCACTTTGACCCGGAGCGATGGCAGATACCTTGGTATCAAATTCCACTTTTATCCTTACGCCTATTTGATTTAAAACACTCGATTCCCCTTCGTGCTTGTAACGCACCTTGGTGATTGCACGTTTATTGGCAGGAATTGTTTCATATTTCTGCAAATTAAGTTTTCCCACCCACATGCCGTTGCGGTCTAACTCTTCTTCTTCACCCAATATCACCGTATTAGTTTCAGGGTCTATTTCGGTAACAAACATCGGTTTGCCGAATGCTGTCCCCAAACCTTTGCGCTGACCGATGGTATAGAAAGGATAACCATGATGCTTACCAATAATTTTCCCCGAAGCGTCAGTAAAATTTCCTCCATCTACCTGTGTTTCCAACTCAGGCAGTTTGCGCTTTAAAAAGCCGCGGTAATCATTATCGGGAACAAAACAGATTTCGTAGCTCTCGCCTTTGTTAGCCAGTTCAACATAGCCCATATCTCGAGCCATTTGTTTAATGGCAGGTTTATGAAAACCACCCACCGGGAACATAGTTCTGCTTAAACATTGCTGACTTACGCCCCAGAGGACATAACTCTGATCTTTATTAGCATCTAATCCTTTTGAAATTACATGGCGCTCGTTTTCTTTTCTCACCTTGGCATAATGACCGGTAGCAATAAACTCACAATCGAGTTTATCGGCACGTTTAAGAAGGGCTTCCCACTTGATATGAGTATTGCAAAGCACGCAGGGGTTGGGGGTTCTGCCTGCTATGTATTCATTTACAAAGTTATCAATTACAAAATCGCCAAACTCTTCGCGGATGTCAATGATAAAATGACTAAAACCTAAATCAACGGCAACCTGACGGGCATCATTAATAGAATCAAGCGAACAACAGCCGGTTTCTTTTTTGCTTCCGCCCGAGGTAGCGTAGTCCCATGTTTTCATGGTAATTCCCACCACTTCGTAACCTTGCTCATGTAGCATTACTGCAGTAACGGTAGAATCTATACCGCCACTCATAGCCACTAATACTTTTCCTTTTTTACTCATAGCAACCTCATCCGTCCTTCGGACACCTTCTCCTAAAGGAGAAGAAAATCGGAACATTTTTGATTGGCAAAGATAAGGATAAAGAATGAGGGTTGTGGCAGGTTACCTTACGCCCTTTTTGGGATGCTTACCCTGAATGGGCCGGTAAAAGTTTTTGATGGTTTCAATGTCGGCTTCCACATTACCGGTTGGATGAAAGGTTGGACCAATACCTACTACTTTCCGCTTATAATCAAGATAGCCAAGAACGACAGGAACATTTGCCTGTAAATCGATGTAATAAAAACCAGTCCTCCATTTGGGGGCATATTCGCGGGTGCCTTCGGGGGCTAAGGCAAGAATGAACTGCTCCTTATTCTTAAACATTTCGACCGCCTGCTCTACCATATTATGGCCGGAATGACGATCAACGGGAATGGCACCTAAAGCGCGCAAAAGAATACCCAGCGGAAACCAGAATGCTTCTTTTTTGGCTAAAAAGGAAATGGGCATGTCTAAAAGGTAAGCCCCACACCTTCCGTAAACTAAATCATCTTTGGTTTCTTTTAATATTCCTTCTTAATTTGGAAGATGAAGTTGATTAAAACTACGCTTATTGGTTGGTTTTTGCTGTTTTTTGTTGCAGAAGGACAGGCTCAAAATGCTATCAAACTTTCGGGACGGGTTATAGCCGATGACCTGTTACCTTTAGTAAATGCCGGCATTTATATTTCGCAGTTCTCTTTGGGTACTTTTAGTGATTCGGCAGGTAATTTTCAATTGAGTTTGAAACCCGGCTATAACGAAATCTCTTTTTCGTATATCGGGTTCAATTCCGAAACAGTCAAACTCTTTATTACCCGCGATACCAGCATTGAAGTGAAACTGAAAACCAATCTTCAATTGGGAGAGGTAACTATTGTTGACCGCAAGCAAATGCTCAACGCGTTGCACGAAGCAAATGGCACTATCACATTAACCCGCCAGAATTTCAATTCTCTTCCCGCTTTTCTGGGCGAAAATGATCCTATGAGGGCGGTGCAGATGCAGCCGGGCGTGCAAAGCGGCAACGAAGGCGCCCGAGGTATTTTTATTCGTGGGGGTAGTCCCGATCAGAACCTGATGCTGATAGACGGTGCAGCAGTTTATAATCCCTCTCACATTTATGGTTTTATTTCTGTGTTTAATGGCGATGCTATTCATCACCTTGATGTTTACAAAGACCATTACCCTGCCCGCTTTGGCGGAAGGCTGTGTTCGGTAATTGACATTAACATGAGCGAAGGTGATACAACTAAATTTCACGGTACTTTTTCATTTGGCTTAATTGCTTCGCGCTTGCATTTAGAAGGCCCTGTAACTAAAAAGAAAAAGACCACTTTTTCTTTTTCAACCCGGGGCTGTTACATCGGCTTATATACCTCGCCTATTTCGAAAAAGCAATATGCTGCTACCGGGTTTAATGGCGACATTTACTACTACTTTGGCGATGTAAACGCAAAGATTGTTCATCGTTTCTCAGCTAAAACCAAAGCGGAGCTTACCTTTTTTACCAATAACGATTACTATTCTTTTAAACGCGAATCAAATACGGAGAATGATGTGTTTAAAGAAACGTCATCCACCCAACAGAGTATTCATTGGGCAAATTATGTTGTGTCGGCAAACCTTATTCACGAGTTTGATGCGCAATGGAGTATGAAACAGCATGTATCGTTCAGCCGCTACGAAATAGCTAACCACAATCAGGACCGGTATGGCCAGGTTAATTACAGTCATGGCTCCAGCGAGTATTACAATAATTTTAATTCGGAGAATAAATCTTATATCAACGATTATTCGTGGCGCGAGGATGCCACTTACCAGACTGTACTGCAAACTTTTATGATGGGTGCGGGGGTAACAGGTTTGTTTTTCGAAACGGGTAAAGGTAAATCTACCCGCGATGATTCGTTTAATGGTAAGCGGGTGAATGAATTACAGGGTACACCCATAAAATCGCTCGATGCTTTTGTGTATGCCGAAGATGAATATCATCCCGATGAACACTGGCTTATTAACGGAGGGTTTCATACCCGTATTTACAATGTACAGCAGAAAACGTTTGTCAGTTTTCTTCCCCGCGTAAATGTGCTTTATAACCCGGTGGCAAAGTTTTATCTGCGTGCCTCGGCTTCGGGCCTTTCGCAGAACCTGCATTTGCTGGCAACCGCTTCTTCAAATATTCTGAACGATTACTGGGTTCCTGCAACAGCAAGTGCAAAGCCCGAGAACGGCTGGAATTTTTCAAGTGGCATGACTCAAAAGCTTCCGCTCAATTTCGAATGGAGCATTGATGGCTTCTACCGCACCATGAACAATGTGATAGAAGATAAATATGATAGCCAAAGGAGTTTAATTAACCGTTCATGGGATGAGCAGGTGGTTATGGGCGGCAAAGGCAGAAGTTATGGTGCCGAGTTTTATGTTGCCCGCAGTGCGGGGAGAATTACAGGTTCTGTGGCCTACACACTTTCCTGGAGCCAGAGAAAGTTTGCATCGCTTAATGAAGGTAAATACTATCCTTACAAATATGACCGGAGGCACAACCTGTCGGCACAACTTACTTTCTTAGTGGGAAAGCATATTGAATTAGGTACTTCTTATGTATACGGCAGCGGTAATATGTTTACGCTTCCGCTGCAATCTTATAACAGTTGGGCCGCTGCATTCTTTCATGATTTAGATGTGCAGAACGGCTATACACAGCCTGTAAGCGGAGAGGAGATTACAGTTTACACCGGTAAGAATAATTATCGCTTGCCTGCTTATCATCATCTCGATTTATCATTTACTTATCGAAAGCGTGTGAAGACATTGGAACATCTTTTCAATTTCAGCATCTATAATGTTTACAGCAGGGCAAACATCTTCTCTATTTATTCCGATTTCCGTACCGATGCTAACGGCAACCGTATTCAGGTTTATAAGCAGCTAAGCCTGTTTCCCATTCTTCCTTCTCTTTCTTACACCATCAAATTCGGGGCATGATAAGAAAGCTTGTTGCATCGCTGCTCCTTCTTTGTTTCATCTCTTCCTGCGAAAAGGATTTTGTGGTAAAGGAGCAGGCTACATCAAAACGAATGGTGATAAACTGTTTGTTTACCGATGCCTGGCAAATTACAGCTTATATCACTGTAAGTTATACTTCGCCCGGCACAAACAATATTCAGGGAGTAAGCGATGCTAATGTGGCATTATACGAAGACGGGGTTTTTAAAGAAGTGCTCACTTATGTTCCTTCGGATACAATCGGCACCTTCGGGCAATATCAATCGCAGTTGATTCCGCAGAAAGGGAAGAAGTACTTAATAAAAGCAACACATCCGCTTTACGGTGTTGCCACCGCAGAGGATGTGGTGCCCTTGCCAACACAAATTATTTCGCATCAAATACTTCAATATCCTGATACAACTAATAATCTGCACGATGCGGTAATTACTTTCCGGTTTAAAGATGACGGCTCTCAGGAGAACTTTTACCGCATCAATACATGGTTCGATGCTTCTTACCCGGTGGTAACTCCCAATGGCGACACGATACAACAAAGCTACGCGAATGGTTGGCGTCCGTATTTGAGTAGCACATTGCCCGATACCGTCCGTGATAATAGCTGGTTCCTGTTGTTTTCTGACAAAGGCATTAACGGCAATGAGAAAGAAGTGCAGTTAAAACTTAAGAATGCAGAAATTGCCGACTATTACTCTTCGCTTAATTTGTATGTAGAGTTATATACCGTTTCAAAAACACACTTCGAATACCAGCGCACACTTGAATTGTATCAGAATTCGGGAAACATTGCCGACCCGGTGCATGTTTACACCAATGTGCAAAATGGCTACGGCATTTTTGCGGCATCTGATTTTCAGAGAATGCAGTTTGTGGTCAAATAGGAAAGCTAGTAATCTCCATTCGGAAAATCATTATTTTTATTCTGAAACTGTAATCCGCAATCAATACATTCATGGCAAGGCGAAGACATATACAAGCCACGTTTACTTTTTCGAAAAGTGTTCCTCAGTTTATGAATGATGCAGTAGCTTTTAAACAGGCTCTTACCACTGCACCCGGAAATACCCGTGTAAGTATAACTGCCGAAAGCATTGCTGCGTTTGATGCTGCCTTCCAAAAACTTAAAGTCAAACAGGCTATTACCTCGCGAAACAGAAGGGGCAGCGCTGCCGCACGCAATGTTGAATGGGCTAAAGCCGAAAATAAAGTGCGCAATTGGATAATCACTGTGCAGGGTGCGGCTGACAAAGCGCCCGATACACTTACTTCTATTGCTATTATAAAAGACTGCGGATTGAAACCGAGAAAAGACAGGGTGTATAGCAAACCCGATATTGAAGTGCGGAACGATGATCGGGTGCCGCGCCTTCTTCATCTTATTTCAAAAGCTGCACACAGGCGGTTGAAGGCATTGTATGTTTGGGAGGTGAGCATCAATGGGAAAACCTTTATACCGGTTAAGCATTCAATGAAATGTAAAACTACCTGGCGCACTAACGTGGCACGGGGTAGTAAACTTACTTTCCGAAAACGAATAGATACTAACAGCAGCGATGAACCCGGTATTTGGTCTGCCTTATTTAGTTTGATAGTTGCATAAGCGCGACCGGGAATTACCATTTACTTAGATGGAAATCAAATAGTAATAGTTTGAGGCCCAAATAAGGTAATCCGGAATCCAATAATGATAATGCGGACTATGATTACCGTATTCCTACATGGAAGAATCAGTCTTCCAAACCGCAAAGTGATAATGCCAACTATGATTACTGTATTTCAACACCGAATTATAAGAATTCGAAATCAGATTATGATAATTCTAACTATGATTACTGCATTCCAACACCGCATCATCATTATCTGAAACCGGAAGATGATTTGGCGAAGTCGAATTATGATACTTCGAACTATGATTACCGTATTTCTACATCGAATTATAATTATCCGAAACCGAAGGATATGAATTGGAAATACAAAAATGATTATTGGAAACCGAAAGGCAACAACCCGAAAATGAATAATGACAATTGCATCAGCAAGATAGGTTCTTCGTTTTCAATTAGTGAAACTTCTAATAACAACATTTGATTTTGATTGAACCCAAGTACTTTTTTGCTTTCCCTATATGGTAATGATAGACTCCATTGCTTTAAACGGTAGCCTCTATTCTATATTAGTCTTTTGTTCAAGTAACATTCTTCATGTAGGTAACTTACAAGCATCTGCTTTTTCATTTTTTACATTTGGAGCATAAACAACGGTATGTATAAACTGTATTGTCTTTTTCTTTTCGCAGGGTTTCTTTTTTTGGCATCCTGTAATAGCTGCAGCAATTCTCATGATACCAAACAAAAGTTCTTCCGGTATAATCAAAGCAGTGGAATTGCTTCGCTCGATCCGGCCTTTGCCAAAGACCAATCAACGATATGGAGCTGTAATCAGTTGTATAACTCGCTTGTACAGTTAGATGATAATTTGAACACACAACCTTGTATTGCAAAAAGTTGGGAGATTTCGGAGGACGGTAAAACTTACACTTTTCATTTGCGCAGCGATGTAAAGTTTCATAATAATGAATGTTTCGAAGCAGGAAAGGGGAGGAGTGTAAATGCCAATGATGTGGTGTATAGTTTCAAGCGGATTGTTGACCCTAAAGTAGCCAGCCCCGGTGGATGGATATTCAATAACAATGTGGATGCTGCAGAACCTTTTAAAGCGATAGATGATTCTACCTTTCAATTAAAGCTGCTGAAACCTTTTCGCCCGATGCTGGGGATCATCTCTATGCAATACTGTTCGGTTATTCCACATGAAGCCATTGAAAAGTATGGAGCCGATTTTCGTGCGCATCCCGTGGGCACCGGTCCCTTTATGTTCAAAAACTGGAAAGAAGGAACCGCTTTGATATTGGTGAAGAACGAAAACTATTTCGAGAAGGATGAAGAAGGAAACGCGCTTCCGTATCTGGATGGAATTAAAATCAGTTTTATTGATAACAAGAAAACGGAGTATCTCAGCTTTAAGCAAAAGGAACTTGATTTCATCAACAGCATTGATGCCAGTTATATTGATGAAGTGCTCGATGAAGATGGTAATATGAAGCCCGAACTGAAAGACAAATTCAATTTGTTGAAGACTCCTTATCTCAACACAGAGTATCTGGGTTTTCTTACTACAAGTAAATCGGTAATGGATAAAAAACTGCGCCAGGCAATTAACTATGGCTTTGACAGAAAAGAAATGCTGAAGTATTTGCGCAATGGCGTTGGTAAACCTGCCGAGAGTGGTTTTACTCCTTTTGGCCTTCCTTCTTTTGATGCTGATAAAGTACGGGGATACAATTACGATTTGCCCAAAGCAAAACAATTATTAAAAGAGGCAGGACATGAAAACGGTAAGGGATTACCGGAAATAAAGCTTTATACAAACGAAACTTACAAGGAGTATGCACTGTTTATCAGTAAGCAGTTGGAGCAGTTGGGCTTAAAGATTAAGGTTGAGATTTCGCAACCCTCTATTCTGCGTGAGTGGATGAGCCAGGGTAAAGTAGATTTCTTCCGCGGCAGCTGGTTGGCTGATTACCCCGATGCTGAAAATTATTTTGCTGTATTCTATAGCAAGAATGGCTCACCCCCTAATTATACCCGCTTCAGCAACAAACAGTTTGATGAACTATATGAAAAAGCACTGGCAGAAAATGATGATTCAAAGCGTTTTGACATATATCATCAAATGGAGCAGATAATTATAGAAGAAGCTCCCGTTGTTCCTCTTTATTATGACGAAGTGCTTCGTTTTTCACAAAAGAATATTGAGGGATTAACCGCTAATGGTTTGAACCTGCTGAACCTGAAAAGGGTGAGTATAAAATAGTTTATCAAGCAACTTAGCAGAATAACTCCACTTCGTAACCGCTTTTGCTGCGGATATTCATTACATATCCGTTTTCGAAAATGAAATACTGTCCGCGAATACCCATCAGCTTCATTTCTATTATCGGCATCTTTTCGAAAGAAAGCGAAGTGACCTTTACAGGATATTCTTCAACAGGGTAAATAATCTCAATTACTTCATCATTTGCTGATTTGTACTGCTGAAAATGCTCGGGAATAAGCTGAATAATTCTTTGTTTCTCTTGTAATAAGTCTAGTCCGTTTGAAGATTCATTCCTCAACATCTTTTGCCAATGGGTTTTATCGGTAAGATGGTCTTTGAGAACTACTTCTATAAAGCCCGCTAACTGACGATAAGGGGTTTCTACAAGAATAATCCCCTTGTGTGCTCCCTGGTCAATCCACCGTGTAGGGATTTGATCTTCGCGCGTTACACCTACTTTAACGGTATTGGTAAGAGCAAGGTAAACCAAGTGAGGTTTAAAGTGATTTCTGTTTTCCCAATCCGGGTCTCTGCCTTTACCAAGGTGTGCCTCACATAATTCGGGCCGAATAATGCACTCGGCATTTTCGGGAGCGTTGGCAAAGCAATTGTAGCACATGCCTTCGCCAAAACTCTTCGAAGTCTTTTTTCCGCAAACAGTGCAGAATATTTTTCCTGTCCATTGCAGTTTTATTTTATTGCCTACTAAGGTATTTACAGGCACTTTATCGTCTCCGAGTTTCAGAAAATACTGAACAGGATTGATAAAGGAAGTGGACATTTTATCGAGAACTCCGTGTGCTTGCATTTAAAAATGTGTTAAGGTGCGAAAGTGTTTATGTGTTTATGTGCGAAAGTATAAATGTGCCAATAATTAATAAGTAAAGACTGTAAGGTGTATTCAATCTTAACGCCTAAATACATAAACACATACGCACATACACACCTTAACACCCTCAAAGGTTTTTCTACATTTGCGCCACTAAAAAATTGAACAATGAACGAAGTATATATTGTAAGTATGGCCCGCACTCCCATAGGAAGTATGAGTGGGGTATTAAGTCAGTTAAGCGCTGTGCAGTTAGGCAGTCAGTCAATTAAAAAAGCCATTGAACGCGCAGGAATTAAAGGAACCGATGTAGAAGAAGTAATAATGGGTAATGTGATTCAGGCAAACACCGGTCAGGCACCTGCCCGTCAGGCAGCCCTTGCAGCGGGAGTTCATGCCAATGCAACAGTTACCACCATCAATAAAGTTTGCGCATCAGGGATGAAAGCAATTATTTATGCAGCACAATCAATCATGCTGGGCGATAAGCATATTGTTGTAGCAGGGGGAATGGAGAGCATGACTAATGCGCCTTACATGATTGCCAACGGAAGAAACGGTTACCGTTATGGCAGCGGAGAGTTAGCCGATGCTATTGTCCGCGATGCGCTTCAGGATCCTTACAGCAAAGAAATGATGGGCAATAGCGGGGACAGATGTGCGAAGAAATTCAACTTTACCCGCGAAGAGCAGGATGTTTTTGCATTAGAAAGCTACCGAAGGGCGAGTGAAGCATATAAGAATGGCTGGTTCAGCGATGAATTATTTGATGTGGAGATTGCAGGGAGAGGAGAATCAACTTTTGTAAAAGAAGATGAAGAATACAAAAAACTGCGTGCCGATAAAGTAGCTACATTAAAACCTGCTTTTGGTAAGGACGGAACAGTAACTGCTGTGAATGCTTCAAAAATAAATGATGGTGCGGCAGCAGTTGTTTTAATGAGCGGAGCAAAAGTGAAAGAACTTGGTTTAAAACCTATTGCAAAGATTCTCGGTTATGGCGATGCCGAACAGGCACCCGATGATTTTACTACTTCACCCGCACTTGCCATGCCTAAAGCAGTTGCCAAAGCGGGATTACAAATGAAAGACATGGAATACTTCGAAATAAACGAAGCCTTTTCTAATGTAACTATGGCAAATACAAAGCTTCTGGGTCTTGATTCCGCTAAGGTGAATGTATTTGGCGGTGCTGTAGCTCTTGGTCATCCTGTTGGAGCAAGTGGTGCGAGAATTATCTGCACACTTATCTCTGTGCTAAAGAACAAGGGCGGAAAATATGGTTGTGCAGGAATATGCAATGGGGGAGGAGGAGCAAGTGCTGTTGTTATCGAGAAGCTTTAAACTCAAAAGGGGCTTAAATACAAATACAATAAACGGGCTTCAGGTTGCGTTTAGTTTAGAATGAAAAGTTTCCTTCCGCTTTTTTTGTTTCTTGCGATAAGCATTTCGTCTTTTTCTCAAAAGATGAAAGTGCCTAAAGGCGCAGTAAAAACGGTTTCAAGGCCAACGCTTTCAAAGACTAATCTTGCCAAAATCAAGCTGCTGGAAGATTCGCTTTATCTTCTGTCTGATAAATTTACTTCCGATACTACTCTTGATGGTAGAAGGAAAGCCTGTTATGCTTTTATTCCAAAGTTTGTAAGTGCGCTTAAGCTCGATAACTCTTTCTATTACCCTTTTGATTCAATTGAAACTATCTCTAAGATTTATTCTCCTGATAGTTTGTTCCGCATTTTTACGTGGCAGTTAGTACTTCCTAAGGGACACTTTCGATATTATGGGGTTATACAGATGAGAAGCACCAAAGTGAAAATCTTTCCACTCTTTGATTTAAGCGATACGATGCAATATCATCCGCAGCTTACAACAACGAATGATAATTGGTACGGTGCGCTTTATTATAACATTATTTCTAAGCAGGCGGATAAGAAAAGTATTTACACCCTCTTTGGTTACGAAGCTGCTGATGTAATGACGCGAAGAAAGGTAGTGGAAATTCTCACGTTTGATGATAAGGGCAAACCGAAGTTTGGGGCATCTCTTTTTTATTTTAAATATGATTCAACACATGTAAAGCAGGCAGATACACTTAAGCGGTTTTTTATTGAATACAAATACAATGCTTCTACTATTCTAAACTATGACACTGCCCTGGAGATGATTGTGTTTGACCATGTGGCCGCACCTAAACAAAAAATGGAAGGAGCTACTTTTACTTATGTTCCTGATGGCACTTACGAAGGTTTTGTATGGAAAAGTAACCGCTGGAACTGGGTAGAGAAAGTTTTTACATTTTCAATTGATGAGAATGATAATCCTCCTATTCCCGTTCCTTTGTATGGTGAACCGAAACGTCAGCCTGAATTGCCCAAGGAAGGAGATCCTAAATGATTTAATTAAGCAGGCCACTTTTTGCTGCTTTATCTCCGCAATCATTCTTTTTAAATTTCTGTTTTTGCTCTTTTCGTAAAAACTTTGAATATATTTCCAATTCCTCTGAACAAATCACTCACTTCGCCTCTTATTGCATCAACAGGTTTCATGTTGGCAGCACTCCATGCAGGTATAAACCCGGCTAAAATTCCGGTAACCACCGAAATGGAAATGCCGATAATGATATTCTGAGCAGTAATATAGAATATAAAATCGCTGCCTGATTTGGCGACCAGCCAACCGAGTATTTTAAACAGAAGAATTACAGTCACCAATCCAATTAATCCCCCAAAGACACAAAGCATGACCGCTTCGAGAAGAAATTCAAGAAGGATGTAAATTTTCTTTGCGCCCAATGCTTTTTTTATCCCTATCTGGTAAACCCTTTCCTGCACACTTACAAACATAATATTGGCGATGCCAAAGGTTCCCACTAATATCGAAAACCCTCCGATGAATAATCCCGCAATATTTATGATAGAGAAAATACCTGCAATGCCTTCGGTAAATACACTCACCTGGTTAATCGCAAAGTTGTCGTCTTCATTTGGAGATAATTTGCGAATAGAACGCATAGCACCTTTTAACTCATATCTCAATTCATCCATTGGCACACCTTTCTTCGGAACTATTGCAAGTAAGGGGTCATTGCCAATATCGTTGGTGTTTACAAACATGCTCATGAAACTATAAGGAACTATTACGTTGTTATCAAGTGTAAATCCGAATAAGTCACTTCCTTCTTTTTTAAATACCCCGATAACAGTCAATTTAATGCCTTTTATTTTTATCTGTTCCCCTTCAATACGGCTTCGGTTCGGAAATAATGATTCGGCTACTGTTGAACCTATCAGTGCGACAGCTTGAGCATTGTTTGATTCAGAAGGTGTAAAATACCTGCCTTGAGAAAACTCCATCTCTTTTATCTTATTATACTCATATGAAACGCCCTGAATCTGTGCGCGCTCAGCAATATTTTGACCTGCGATCACATTGGCATTTCCGGAAAAATATAGAATGCATATGCCTTCTGCACTTTTTACTTTCTGCTGCAGTTGTTCCAGTTCGCGCCTATTAGTATTTGGGCGATTCAGATATTTCCACCAGGCATAATCATTACCATCGGCCCATATCCAGGGCCATTTTTGAATATAAAGAATGTCATTCCCAAACGAAGCAAGGCTTGACTGAATGTTCATCTCCATTGAATTTACTGCTGTGCGGACAGATATAATGCAAAGAATGCCTATGGTAATTCCGAGCAGAGAAAGAGCCGATCGTAATTTTGCCGCCCGTATCTCCTCGAATGATAACACTAAACTTTGTCTGAAAATCTGGAGGAAGGTGTTCACAAGGCAAACCTAGCAAAAAGTAAGTAGTGGTTTTAGAGTTGTTCTAACGCAAGAAACTTTCGCTCCTCACTTTGTAATTCCGTTTGGCGGGTTATTTTTGCGCCCTCTAATTTTTGAATTCCGTAAAATTCAAACTCTACATATTATGAAACTCTCCAGTTTTGGCTTCAACATTCCCAAAGAATTGATTGCATCGTACCCGGCTAAAAACCGTGATGAAAGCAAGTTGATGGTAATAGACCGTAAAACCGGTAAAATTGAACACAAGAAATTTAACGACATCATTAAATATTTTGGTGATGGCGATGTTCTTATTTTGAATGACACTAAAGTTTTCCCTGCCCGCTTATACGGCACAAAAGAAAAAACAGGTGCGAAGATTGAAGTATTTCTTCTTCGCGAATTGAACCGTGGACAATATCTTTGGGATGTTTTGGTTGACCCCGCAAGAAAAATCCGCGTAGGCAACAAACTTTATTTTGGAGAAGATGATGATTTGATTGCTGAAGTAGTTGATAATACTACTTCAAGAGGAAGAACAATCCGTTTTTTGTATGACGGAGATTACGATAAATTCAAAAAAATTCTTTTTGGCTTAGGTGAAACTCCGCTGCCTAAATATATTAAGCGTAATGTAGAGCCGCTGGATACAGAACGTTTCCAAACGGTATATGCCAAAACAGAGGGGGCTGTATCTGCACCTACTGCAGGAATGCACTTTAGCCGCGAGTTATTGAAGCGCATGGAAATTAAAGGAGTAGAATTGGCCGAAATTACCCTTCATACGGGACTTGGCACTTTTCGCACTATTGATGTGGAAGATCTTTCAAAGCATAAAACCGATGCCGAAGAAATTATTATTTCAGAAAGGGCAGCAAAACTCGTAAATACGGCAAAGGATAAAAACAAAAAGATATGCGCTGTAGGCACTACTTCTATGCGCGCTATCGAATCAGCAGTTTCGGCCGACCGCTACCTGAAACCTTATAAAGGATGGACGAATCTCTTTATTCATCCCCCCCATGATTTCAGTATTGCTAATGCAATGGTTACTAATTTTCATCAGCCTAAGTCCAGTTTATTGATTATGGCTGCGGCTTTTGGCGGATTCGATTTAATTATGAAAGCATATCATATAGCTATCAAGGAAAAATATAAATTTTTGACTTATGGAGATGCAATGCTGATTCTGTAATTTACATCTACAATCAGTATTCAAAACAAAAGCCACTTTTTAAGTGGCTTTTGTTTTGAATGCTGGGAAGAATAATATTAATGTTCATCTTCATTAAAGAAGAAATCTTCTTTTGTAGGATAGTCGGGCCAGATGTCATCAATACCCTCATACATTTCTCCGTCATCATCCAATTCCTGTAGATTCTCTATTACTTCAACAGGTGCACCTGAACGAATTCCAAAATCAATTAATTCGTCTTTGGAAGAAGGCCAGGGTGCATCTTCAAGATAGGATGCTAATTCAAGTGTCCAGAACATAAGCTAATACGCTTTTTTTATATCGCGCGCAAAAGTAAATTTTTCCCTCAAACAACAAACCTTCATCTTTTTATTTGTGAAAAGTATATGAACAACAATATCTGTTCCCATTTTCTTTCAATTTATTCAGAACCAATCTTGGTTTAAAGGAAAAAACAGAGTGATATTTTGTAGACAATGGCAACGATTTCAACAATTAAAGTTTTTAAACAAGTTGTGAACTAACTGAGATTCAAATAAGTTTGACACAATAAACTTTCATTTTGGTAAACGGGAAAGGCACATCTTATTTTTATGCAATTTTCGGCATTTCTCTTGTTTTGTTTGTGCTCGGAGTTGCTGCTGTATTAGTAATTGAAGTAAAAAAGGTATCCACCAACTTTAAGGAAAATCTTACTGTTGAAGTCGTGCTTAAAGATTTAAAAGATTCGGAGTATGTAAAAAACCTTCAGACTTCTATTAAAAATAAAAGATACGTAAAAGAGATACAATATATATCGAAAGAAGAAGCAGCTAAAATATTGCAAAAGGACCTAGGGGAAAATTTTATGGACATTCTTGGCTATAATCCTCTGTATGCTTCGTTTAATCTGAATTTATTTGAAAACTATGCGAATAAAGATAGCTTCGAAGTCATTCGAACTGATTTGAGCAGCATAGTAGAAGTAAAGCACGTCAATTTTCAAAACAATATTCTGGAATCGCTTGATAAAAAAGTAAAAAGCGCTACGGTAATTATTTTTGTAATCGCAATTGCACTGCTACTGTTTTCAATTTCTCTTATTTTTAATACTATCCGCCTCGCGATGTTTTCAAACCGGTTTACTATTAAAACTCAGCAGCTTTTTGGAGCTACCCGTTGGTTTATTATCAAACCCTTTCTTGGCAGAGGTCTATTGAATGGATTTATCAGTGGGTTGGCTGCCTGTCTGATGGTAGCAGGCTTAATATGGTATTTCGATTATATCCTTCCTGAACTTGACTTACAGTCAGATTTAATTACTTTCGCTTTGCTCTTCGGAGTAATTATTCTGTTCGGAATTTTGATTTCATTTTTAAGTACACTGACGGCAGTTTTTCGTTATTTGCGATTAAAACTCGAAGACCTATATTAAAGTTATGGCAAAACAATCCTCTGTTCAAAAGGAGAAGCAAACATCAGTTACACCGCAAAAGCAAACATCACCTGTAACTCCTTTTATTTTTGATAGAACAAACTACCTCATTATGATAGCCGGAGTTGTGGTTATTTTGATAGGTTTTGTATTGATGAGTGGTGGCGCTACTTCAGATCCCAATGTTTTTCCCAAAGAAGAGCTATATAGTTTCAGAAGAATTACTCTTGCTCCTATAGTGGTCATGATTGGCTTCGGTATAGAAGTCTTTGCTATATTGAAAAGACCTAAAACTTAACTTTCGAGATTGTTATCCTCGTTATATTAGAAGACCTACCGAACCGGATATTACCCTTATCTTCACTGTCCATTTAATATTGATCAAAGGCTTTGTTGAAGGTATAGAAAAATAATTTTATAACTTATTTGCCCAGCCTAACTTAGCTGTTAAAATACTGGACTAATGAACTTTGCTGAAGGAGAAGTTTTGCTTGTCAATAAACCACTTCGGTGGACATCCTTTGATGTAGTCAATAAACTTCGATACACAATTTCTAAAAAAGTGGGTCAACGGTTGAAAGTTGGTCATGCAGGAACTCTTGATCCATTAGCTACAGGCTTACTCATCATCTGCACAGGGAAAATGACTAAGCGTATTGACGAGTTTGCAGGAATGAAGAAAGAGTATACGGGTACATTTTTTATAGGAGCAACTACACCCACGTATGATTCTGAAATGGAAACTGATGCAATATTTCCCACTGAGCATATCAATGGCTTGACTTTGGAAAATATGAGGAAGAAATTTGTTGGCTCCATTGAACAGATGCCTCCCGTATTTTCTGCTATTAAGATTGATGGCACAGCTGCTTATATTAAAGCTCGAAAAGGCAAAGAGGTTGAAATGAAAGCGCGTAGTGTAGAAATTAAGGAGTTTGAGCTGACAAGGATAGAGTTGCCCGAAGTTGATTTCAGAGTGGAGTGTAGTAAGGGAACTTATATCCGCTCACTCGCTTTTGATTTTGGGAAAGCACTGAATAGCGGAGCTTACCTTAAAACCTTGTGTCGAACAAAAATTGGAGAGTTTGATGTAAAAAACTCCATGACAGTTGAAGAGTGCGTAAGTGTTATCTCCAATTTGTAACATTGTGCTCTGGTTTAATTGAAGTCTATTGTAAATAATTTTCATGCGTGTTTTTCGAGATTTAAATAATCTTCCTTCCTTCAAAAAATCGGTTATTACCATTGGCACTTTTGATGGTGTACATAAAGGGCATCTTAAGCTTATTGAACGTATCAATTTTCTTGCGAAGCAAAATGAAGGCGAAAGCATCATCATCACTTTTCATCCGCATCCACGTATTGTTATTAACCCTGAAGATAAGTCGTTGAGGCTTTTAAATACTATTGAAGAAAAAATTTCTCTTCTTGAAAGATATGAAGTAGATAATCTGGTTATTGTGCCATTCAGCCGGGATTTCTCAGAGCAAAACGCAGAAGACTATATCAGTAATTTTCTGGTTAAAAATTTTCATCCCAAACATATTGTGATCGGTTACGATCATAAATTCGGAAGAGATAGAGAGGGGGATTATCGTCTTCTCGAAAGAATGAAACAGCAGTTTGGATACGAGATGGAAGAGATTTCAAAAGAAATGCTGGCGGATATTGGTATCAGTTCTTCAAAAATCAGAAATGCTATTCAGAATGGTGAATTAAAGCTCGCTAACGAACTGCTTGGACATAACTATACATTAAGTGGAACGGTAGTTCGCGGATTTCAGAACGGACGCAAGCTAGGTTTTCCGACTGCAAACATTCAGATAAATGATGAATTTAAACTAATACCTAAGAAGGGGATTTATGCTGTGTTGGTTTACGTTAATCAAACCATCTACAAAGGAATGCTGAGCATTGGTTATAACCCTACTTTTGATGGTAAAGAGAAAACAATAGAGGTAAATATCCTCGATTTCGACAGAGACATTTACGGGGCATCGCTTACCCTCGAATTGATTGACTACATCCGAGATGAAAAAAAATTCGATTCGGTAGAGGATTTGATTGCAGCGATAAAGAATGATGAAATTTTAAGTAGAAAAATTTTACTGACCTCGTAAGGATTGAAGTTGTCTGAACATCTTCACAATAAAATATCTGGTTTTATTATCTGCAGTTAGCTCTATCAAGCCCGCACCTTTGTAGTTAATTGGTAAGCGCTTGCCTCTATCATTTTCACTTCTCTCACCGTTTATTTTATTATAAGTAAGAAGAAGCGTATCACCTTGTTGTATTTTCTTTGGTATATCAAGGGAGAAAAATTCTACATCGAAGGGAAGATTCTCTTTTCCCAACCAAAAATTTTGAAACTCTATTTTTTTATGGGTACTTATATACACTTTGATTGAGTACTTTATTCCGGTTCTTCCTCCCGGTGCACCCGATACCCATGTTTGATAAGTAGCCTCAATAATTTTTACAGGCAATTGTTTCTTCTGTGCGGATATATATAAGACAGAAATAAAACAAAATATGAGTGTAACACTTTTCACGCTATGCACTCAGAATTTTTACCATTAATTCTTTTAAAAGCTCTCCTTCTTTGATAGCGTGATTGTTTACCCCTTTTACCCGCAAATCGTATTCTTCCAGTGTGCAGAAAATTTGTTCAAGTTTTTGTTCGCTGTAATTTCTTGCAGCCACTTTATAATCTTTTACAAAATAAGGATTCACCTTAATAACAGCAGCTAGTTCTTTATCCTGCATGTTTTTGTATTGATGCGCCAAATATACCTTATTGAAAAATCCTTGTAGGGTTCCTGTAATCATTACAAGCGGACCATTTTTGGGGTTCGCAACAAAGTAGTTGGCAATCTGAAATACTTTTGTTTTGTCTTTACTTCCGAGAGCATTGTTCAGTTCAAACACATTAAACTCTTTGCTTATCCCTACCCCATCTTCAATATCATCAATTGTGATTGTTGCGCCTGGTTGTTTATTAAGCACAAGTTTCTCTAACTCATTTACTACTGTCGATAATTCGGTTCCTGTTGATTCAACCAAAAGTTCTGCCGCTTGTTCTTCTATTTTATACTTGCGGGTGTTCAGCCAGTTTTTCACCCAGGGAGAAACTTGGTTTTCGTACAGAGGTTTTGATTCAAAATATACCCCCTTCTTCATTTCTTTGCCGAAAGCTTTTCTTCCATCGGGTGTTCCGTGCTTCCAGGCAAAAACAAGCACAGTGCTTTTTACGGGGCTTTTCAAATAGCGCAGATATTGTTCTTCCTCCTCCTGTTTTAAACTAAGTGCCTGCGCTTCTTTTATAATTACTAATTGTCTTTCCGCCATCATCGGCAAGCGCCCACAGGTTTCAAGTATCTGTCGGGCCGTTAAATCTTTGCCATATACAATGGTTTGATTAAATTCCTTCTCCATATCATTCAACACATTTACTTCAATCAAATCGGTGAGGGCATCTATAAAATAGGCTTCTTCGCCACAGAAAAAATAAACGGGGGCGAACTTACGGTTCTTAATATCAGATGAAATGCTTTCAAAGGTTTCTGCTGCCATAATTGATTTGCGAAATATAGGGATAAAAATATTCGTCAATTCTATCAATACGGTTTTCCACTCCTCACTTTTCTTACTTTAGCTTTTGCATGAAAATTCTGATTCTTCGTTTTTCTTCTATTGGTGATATAGTTCTTACTACACCGGTGGTGAGATGTTTAAGGAAGAAATTTCCTGATGCAGAGATTCATTATGCTACTAAGAAATCTTTTCATTCTATTCTTCAACACAACCCTTATATAACTAAAGTTCATTTACTAGAAGATTCGATAATGAATCTCATCAGCGAATTGAAGACAGAGAAGTTGGATTATGTAATAGACCTGCACAATAATCAGCGCACTTTACTCATTAAGTTTCTTATTGGAGTAATGTCGTTTTCATTCAACAAAATAAATTTCGAGAAATGGCTGATGGTGAATTTCAAGATAAATCGTCTGCCGGATAAGCACATTGTTGACCGTTATCTTGAAACAATAAAGATTTTAGAGATTGAGAATGACGGAGAGGGACTGGATTATTTTATCTCTGAACAAGATAAGATAGATTTAAAAACATTACCTGAAATATTTAGTGCCGGATACATTGCATGGGTAATAGGAGCGAAGCAGAATACAAAGAAATTCCCTATTGAAAAAATTGCTAATGCAATTTATAACCGGCCGGTTATTTTACTTGGAGGTAAGGAGGATGAGAAAGCAGGAGAGGAGATTAAATCTGCAATCAATAATTCTCAATCTATAATAATCAATGCTTGTGGCAGATATTCTCTCAATCAGTCAGCTTCAATAATTCAACAAGCTAATTTGGTAGTAACAAATGATACAGGTTTAATGCATATAGCTGCAGCTTATAAAAAACGTATTATTTCTATTTGGGGAAATACTATTCCAGAGTTTGGAATGAGCCCTTATTATGGCAAATTCGAAATTCGAAATTTGAAATTCGAAATTCAAAACTTAGAATGCCGTCCTTGCTCTAAATTAGGATTTGATTCTTGCCCTAAGGGGCATTTTAAATGTATGAACCTTATTAACGAAAAAGAAATTGGTGCGGTAATAGAAGAGAAACTGGGCTTTTAATGCTATGAGCTTACATTATAAGCCGGTCCCATTTCTTTAATAATCATTTCAATCAAATGCTCTTTTTCAGGGTTGTAGTTTTCTTTTAAATCATATCCCCAGCGTTTGCCTACTATCTGGTAAAACCACGCAGTAAAACTTCCTTTAATTTCTCTAATAATGGTGTAAGCATTATTTTTTGTTTCGCGGTTCACCAGTTTAAAAAGCATTTCTCCCTGGCCGGTAGTTAAGTCTTTCAACTCCTTTTCAAATTTATTCCGCATCTCTTTTTCTACATCTTTCCGGTAGTGCCGGTATTCGCGTCTTTTTGAATTTTCCTTCTCATCTGTCATTTCAGTATAAAGTTGTTTAGCAACTTTTACATACGGCAGTACCTTCTGAATACGGCTTTTGTATTTGTAATACATCATTCGCTCTTCGTCTGTTTTGAAATAAACAATATTTACATCGCGGAAAGAAATGGTTGGCATTGAATCGCTGGACCAACTTTGGGCTGTATCTGTAGACAGATGTGCTGTTGTCTTTTGATTATTTACCACTTGAGCATGTAAACACATACAACATAGTAAAAGCCCTAAGCTAATCTGCATGTACACTTTCATAACTTCTTTTTTTTTCTGTTATGCTAATTACGTACCAAAAGTATAACGTAGGTTTTAAGCTGACGGTATTATTTTACAGGGGAATTTTTCTTATATAATTTTTGTGAAAAACTGTTTTGTGTTTATTCCCTAACAAAATTTATTTTCGCCTTATTAAATAACCAAACAAAATTAATCATGAAAAAAGGAATAGTACCCGTACTTGTAATCGCGGCATTTTCCGCACTTGCAGTCGTTGGCTGTGGTGAGAAATTTACCCCGCTTACACAGGAACAAATCACCGCAAAGGTTGATTCTACAGTTAACGCGCAGAAGGATGCAAAGATTCAGGAATTAAGAGCTGCTTGCCAAAGCGGTCTTGAAGCACAGGTGAATGCCAAAGTAGAAGCATTAAAGAGCGCTGAAACAGCATCTAATTAATTAATCCCAAAAAACAGAAAGAATGAAAAAGATATTCATAAAATTTTCAGCGCCTGCAACACTTGCTTTGGCAATAGCGCTTAATAGCTGCAATAATGCAGAAGAGGTAAAAAAACAAACAGAAGCTCAGGCAACCCAAATTCAAACAGCGGTTGATGAACAATTAAACGGTCTACAGGAGCAGGTTAATGCAGAATGTGCTGCTTTGGTCGATTCATTGGCAAACGTCCAATACTCGGCTTTTCTGGAAACCGCTAAAAAAGAAGGTAAAAAAGTTGTAAAGAAACCTGCACCTAAAAAACAAGAAGCTAAGAAACCGGAACCTAAAAAGCCGGAAACTAAAGCTGATAAGATGGGAGGCAACACAAGCACTACTAACACTGCGGCTGATAAAGCATCAAAAATGGGAGGAACTGGAAGCACAACAAATACACCTAATAATAAGGCTTCAAAGATGGGAGGAACTAAACCTTAATAAGTTTTTGTAGTTCTTTTGTATTACTTTAAATCCGCTTGTTAATCAGGCGGATTTTTTATTTCCGTTTGTAAACCGAGCTTGACCTTTAAAAGTAGCAAATGAAAAAGGCTACCCATTAAGAGTAGCCTTTTTAGTATTATTAGGATACTAATTTATTGTTTGGTCCAGGTTGCTGTGTATGAATCTGTAACAGTTACCGGAGGTACTGCGCCATTAGGTCCGGTTACAGTGTAAGTAAATGTGATGGTAGCAGGTGTAGTAGCAGAAAAAGCGCCTGTTCCTGTAATGTAGTAAGCGTCTCCATCAGGATTTTGGTTAGCAATCGTAACTGCATTTCCATCTATAGTTGCTTTCACATTTGTATTGAAGAAGCCGGTACCATTTGGAATTCTGTTGATATAAATTTCTTGTACATTTGAAGAAGATGTAAGAACTGAACCTGAATAGCTGTATGCGGTACCACCGTTTTTACTTTCAGAAGCGTTGTAATTACCCAGATACTTGGCACGAACTTCAGTTTTGCAATCAGTTCCTTCATATCCCGGGTCGCAGGTTTTTGTGCAAGATGTAATAGTTGTCATACCAGCAAAAGCTGCAATAATCATAACTGTCGTAAGAATTCTTTTCATGTTGTTTAATTTTAGGTTTAAGTAAATTTTAATGTAGCAAAGCTATAAATTAAAAAATAACTGTCAAGATTTTGAGAGAGATTCAGGAGAAAATGTAATCAACATTTATTTTATCCAAACACCTGTATATGAAGATATAACTTCAGGTGAATCTGTGGTGTTTATTAAATCGTAATTCCAGTTAATCGTCTTAGCATCATTGCTGATAGTTCCTGTTCCTCGGATTTCAAGCGTTCTGGAAGATTCAGGTTTTTGTCTTCCGATAGTAATTATGTTTCCGCTGACGGTTGCTTTCACTGTACGGTTAAAAGTATCGGCACCAAATCTTCTCAGAATTAATACATCAAGTATGCCCGTACCTTTGCTGATGGTATCGGTAAAAGTAAATCCTCCGGGATTATCGGTGGCATTCCATTCTCCTATAAACTTCTCACGTATCTCTACATCGCATCTTTTACCCTCGTACCCCTCATCGCATAGCTTGTTACAGGATAATATTGTGCACAGTGAAACAAAAGCAACCGGCAGACATAAAGATTTAAAGAGATTCAGCATATATTACTTGTTTTATTAGCAAAACAAAACTATAAACTTTGAGGAATGTAGAATTATGATTTCTATCCTAAAGATGCCTTCCGTATTTTTCCGGAAGCCATTTTATTCGCCCCGGAGGCTCCCGCATTTTTCCGGAAGGCATTTTATGTGTGCCGAAGCCTTCCGCATTTCTCCGGAAGCTATTTTATTCGCCCCGAAGGCTTCCGCATTTTTCGGGGAGGTATTTTATCCGTGCCGAAGCCTTCCGTATTTCCCCGGAAGCCATTTTATTCGCCCCGAAGGCTTCCGCATTTTTCCGGAAGGTATTTTATCCGTGCCGAAGCCTTCCGCATTTCTCCGGAAGACATTTTATCCGTCCCTTAACAATATAGTGTATAGAACCCCATATTTAGAAAAGCCCCCATATGCTCTTTGCATTTTCTACAAACAAATAGCCTAAATATTCAATTCTTTTTTACATTTATTTACATTTGCCTCTTTAATCCTGACACACAACTTCAGCTTATGGTTAAATTTTTTACCCGCTTCGGCTTTATTCTAATATTTATTGCCGCCCTATCAGTCCAAAAAGCGAATGCCAGCCACATTACCGGTTCTGATATTTCTTACCGCTGTATTGGCGGAAATCAGTATGAGGTATCTGTAACTATTTACCGCGATTGCAGCGGTATTTCAGTATCTACATCTATCTTAGTAAATGTTGAATCCCCTTGCGGTACGCAGACAGTTACTTGTAATCAGGACCCCCTGCAATCAGGGCTTGAAGTATCTCAGTTGTGCCCCACGGCATTATCTACCTGCCAGGGAGGAAGCTATCAGGGTGTGGAAGTTTATACCTATACCGGGCTTGTAACTCTTCAGCCTAATTGCGGGCTGTACACTTTCAGCTATGCAGAATGTTGCCGTAATACTTCTACTAATATCATTAACTCCACCGGTATAGGCTACTCGGTGGAAGCTACTTTAAACAGCGATATTGTTGCCTGTGAAAGTGCGCCTACATTTACTTCGCTTCCGGTGCCTTATTTCTGTGTTGGTCAACCGGTTAACTACTCTCACGGAGCTATAGATGTTGACGGAGATTCATTGGTGTATCAATTGGTTTATCCGTTGGATGATTTGGGAGCGCCTATTGCGTTCAACGCCCCATATACTGCTACAGACCCAATGACTACATCAACAGGTTTTGGCTTCGATACGCTCACTGGCCAAATGACTTTTACCCCTACACAGCAAGGTGTATATGTAGTAGACGTGTTTGTAAGTGAATATAGAAACGGGGTTTTGATAGGAACCACCATGCGCGATATTCAAATTGTAATTATCAATTGCTCTAATAATGCGCCTGCTATTAATAACTGTTTAAATACTTCAAATGTTACGGGTGCTGTAGTAACCGATTGCAATTCAATAGGAGTTTGCCCCGGGCAGACTGTATCTTTTACCATCAGCGGATATGATGCAGATGGACAGGCAGTTGCAGTAAGTTCAAATATTGCAGCTTCTATTCCGGGAGCTACTTTAACCACAACTACTGTTGGCGGGCCTGATTCTGTTCAGGTAACTTTCAGTTGGACTCCATCGGGTATTGATACGGGCTTCAGATACTTTACGATTCAGTTTGAAGATAATGCCTGTCCGATTACCGGGTTACAATTGTTTACTTACGATATTACCGTGTTAGATGGAACCGATGCAGGGCCCGACAGGTTTTACTGCCCCGGTGGCGGACCTGTTGCTGTGAACGTTTTCGGAGGCAATCATTTTTCGTGGTCAACTACTGCAGGAATGGTAAGCGCAAACCCGGATAGTTCCCTTGTGTATTTCGCTCCTGATACCAATACCACTTATTACGTTCAAAGCGATTTGGCAGGAGGATGTAAAAACAGGGACACGGTTACCGTGTTTAACGTAACACCATTCAGCACAACTATTACTACACCTGACGATACTATTTGCTTGCATTCAAGCACTCCGCTTACAGTAACTCCAACCCCTTCTAACCAGGGGCCTTTTACTTATTCGTGGACTCCTGTGAACCAGGGAATTATTAGTCCTGCATCACAAACAACGGATGTAAGGCCGAATACCACCACCACGTATCATGTTACTACGGTTTCGGCAGCAGGATGTACCATCAGAGATAGTTTTGAAGTGGTGATACAGGGTGTTGGGCCAAAAATTTCTGTATATCCTTCTGCAGATTACGTATGTCCCGGAGAAGATGTAATGCTCAATGCAACAGTAAGCGCTTTAGATTGCGGCCCTACGGCTGACCCATTGAACCCTTGCTTGCCAAACAGCACCTTTGCTTTAGGAGATTTAGGAACAGCTACTACAAATGCATCTGCCAATTCTACACCTTATATCGGTTTTTGGATGGATGGAAGAGTGCAGTATTTATATACAGCTGGAGAGTTACAGGCACTTGGTTTAGCAGCAGGAACATTTACAGATATAGGTTTTAATGTATCTGCTAAAAACAGTACCCAGCCTTATAATGATTTTACTATTAAAATGGGTTGCACATCACTTAACTCCTTGCCTACCACTTTTGTAACAGCAGGTTTATCTACTGTATTAAACCCACAGCCTTATGTTTCTTCTTTAGGATGGAATACTCATACGCTTGATATACCATACAATTGGGATGGGTTCTCAAACCTGATAATCGAAATTTGCTTTGACAACAGTGCGTATACTCAATACGATAACGTTTATTATACGCCTACCACCTTTACAAATTCTGTTCTTTGGGATAATGCAGATCTTGCTACTCAATCAGGTTGCACGGCATTAACTACGCCTACGCAGGGACAAAACCGTCCGAACACAAGATTTATTATGTGTAAAGCTCCGCTGACTAATTACAGCTTTACATGGACTGGTTCTGATGGAACTGTACTTCAGGATACTTCAAATCCTACAGTTGCAGTTCACAGTGCTGTTACTTATAATGTAATTGTAGATGATGGAACCTGCCAGGGAGATACATCCATTGATTTGCATGTAGACACTGCGGTTCTTATTACAGCAGGGGCTGATACTATTATTTGTAACAACGATACCGTTCAGCTAGATGCTTATCTGCTTCATCCTGCTGTTCCTTTCTGCATACCTACTTACGCACTTACTACTATTCCTTACAGAGCTATTATTCCTACGGGAACAACAACTAATGGTCCTGTGGGCGATGATGTTGTAACCTCCGGAATAAGTATGCCTTTCCCATTCAATTTCTTCTGTAGTGCGGTTAATACCTACTTTATTTCCACCAACGGCTTTGTTGCATTTAATACAGCGCCCGGTAGCGGATGTTGTGCGGGGCAGTCGCTTCCTAACACTGCAACTCCAAACAATTTGGTTACAATGATTTGGGAAGATTTGAATACTAACTCCGGTGGTAGTATTGATTATTTTGTTTCCGGAGTAGCACCTAACAAGGTACTCGTGGTGCGTTGGAAGAATGTGGCTTACTATTCAGTAGGGGGCTCAGTAAATGGAGAAATTCATCTATACGAAACTACAAATGTCATAGAGATACATGCCAGTGCAGCAACAACCGCTGGGCAAACAAATACAATTGGTATCGAAGATGCTGCTGGTGCAGTAGGTTATTCTCCACTCGGATACAACGCAGCCTCATTTACTATTGCTTCTCCTATAGCTTTCAGGTTTGCACCGCAAACTGCGGGTAATTCTATGACCAGCGTTCAATGGACTCCATCAGCCGGCCTTTCCAGTGATACAATATTAAATCCGCGTGCATTTCCTGATACTGCTACAACTTATATAGTGGCCGCTACTTTTACGAATGGATGCACCAGTTATGATACCATTAAAGTAGGTATAGGAACTTTCCCCTATTCGGTGGCTGTAGCTCCCGACTCAATTTGTAGTGGCGATTCGGTGCAGCTTGTATTTACAGGGGCGGGTGTATCTTATACTTGGACTCCCGATTCATCGCTTTCTTCATCAACTGTTCAAAGTCCGTTTGCTTCACCTAAAGTAACTACTACTTATCATATTTCTGCTGCCGATTCTGTTGGTTGCAGGGTTAATGACGACTTAACCGTTAATGTTAGAACGCATGGGTTAATAACATTAGGAAACGATCAAACTATTTGTCCTTACGATTCTGTTATATTAACTCCTACGGGTTCTCCTTATGTTTCTTATGAATGGTCAACAGGAGATTCAACAGCTTCTATTTCAACATCATCACAAACACTGACTTTACAGAATTATTATGTGCGCGTAAATGATGGCAACTGCTTCTTTAATTCCGATACGGTCGCTATTTCCGAATTTGCTTTGAACCCGATTGTTGTTGAACCCTCTGGTGATACTGCTGTTTGTTTAGGCGATTCAATTGTATTAACTGCCGATGGAGGCTTTATTACTTATCAATGGAGTAACGGTGCGCAAACCCAAAGCATTACGGTAAGCATTGCAGGAACTTATTCATACATTGCTATTGATAACAACGGATGTATTCTTAAGTCTTTAGATACAGCCAATGTTATTTCCACACAGCATCCGCTTGCAGATATTATTGCAAGTGATGATACAATATGCTTGGGCCAGACAAACGCAATACTCCATGTAAACCCGGTGAACGGAATAGATTATACATGGAACCCCGGCCCTGTACCTGGCGATACGTTAGTAGTAACAACCGATGGAACTTATTATCTTACAGCAAGCGATAAGGGATGTAAGAGCTTTGATTCAATAGCCATTTACAGTACCATACCTCCGGTGGTTGATTTAGGTGCAGATCAAAACTTATGCGGCTGCGATACTCTTGTTCCTCTTACTTCAAATGTGGTGGGTAGTTACAATTGGTCAACATCTGATAGTACGCAAACTATATCTGTATCACAAAGCGGAACTTACAGTTTAACTGTAACCGATTTCAACGAGTGCACAACTACCGATGCTGCTACTATTGACATTCATTGCTTAACGGTTGATGCGGTAGTTGCTGACCCTCCAACAGCTACTGTGTTTGTCGGACGCAACGCTGCATTAGATGCCATAACAGGTTATACAAGCACCTTTATTTATTCATGGTCTCCATCTATCTATTTAGATGATTCAACGGCACATCAGCCGAGAGTAACAGCTCCGCAAAACACTACGGTGTATTATGTAACTGTTGTTGATGAAGTAAATGGCTGTGTTGCTTCTGATTCGGTTCGTTTGGCTGTAATTCCTCCGGGCATTCCTCCTATGCCGAATGCTTTTACTCCTAACGGTGATGGAATAAACGATACGTACGGCCCTGTAATTCCGGGTGCTTTGCAAGGTGTTTACACCATCTCTCAAATGAGAATTTACAATCGTTGGGGACAGATGGTTTACAACGGCAACGGATATTGGGATGGAACTTTCCAGGGCACTATGCAGCCTGCCGAAACGTATGTTTATTACATTACTATCGAAGGTCCTGACCAGAATAATCCTAATGTGAATATCCCGTATAACTTGTTTGGTTCGTTCACACTTTTACATTAACCATTTGATAAAAATTATTTTCTTTGAACCCTAATAAACAAATCTATCGCATGAAAGTAAGATTCTACGCAATTTTGGCTTTACTGTTGGGAGTTACTGTCGCGAATGCACAAGACATTCACTTCTCTCAGTTTTATTCCTCTCCGCTTACGCTTAACCCCGCCCTTACCGGTAACTTTAACGGGTTCTACCGTATTTCGGGCATTTATCGTAATCAGTGGCCCGGATTAACTGCCAGCCGTCCTGCTTTCTCTACTCCTTCAGTGAGTCTCGATTTCGCTCTTCTCAGAGAAAAAATTAAGAAAGGCTCTTTAGGTGTGGGTGTGGTTTTCTTCAACGACCAGCAAAACGGTAAAACATTTAACCAAAACCAGATACTTGCTTCGGTAGCTTACAACATGGGCTTTGGCTCGAAAGGCATATTCCAGTTAGGGCTTGGCTTCCAGGGAGGAATTGCAATGACCAAGATGGATTTCAGCAAGTTTGAGTTTGGCGATAGCTACAACCCCGACCTTACTTATAACCCGAGTCTTAATCCCGAATCTTTCAACAGCGGGAATAAAATCAAAGGGGTTTTCAATGCAGGTATCTTCTTAAAGTCTGAGTTTCATAAAGGAATGCGTGTATATGCGGGCTATTCTTTCAACAACGCTACCAACTACAAGCAGGATTTCCTTGCTAACAGCAGCAAAGTATACCGCCTTCCTTTCCGCCATACAGTTCACGGTGGATTTGAGTTCGACATTAAAGATGCGGCAGTCCTAATTCCTGGAGTATTGTTCCAGACACAGGCAAAAGCCAAAGAAACCAACTTCGGTCTTACTGCCGGTATTCACGTAATAAAAGACCCTGCTAAACGCGCTACTTTCTACCTTGGTTTATGGAACCGCCTCAATACGGGCAATTATACTATGATTCCAAAAGTCGGATTTGAATGGAAAGGCTTCAGAGCAGGCTTTGCTTACGATATTCACCTGAGCAAGCAATATGGCGACTACAAAGACATTGGCGGCAAACTGCCACAGGGCTTCGAAGTTACCCTAAGCTATATCGGTAACATATTTGTTCCGAAAGAAGATAACTATCTGTTTAATCCAAGATATTAATACCACTAACTGTAAACGATTTTTTATTTAACCCCTGAAACTTAATCACCTAATTATGAAGTATTTCCTTTTAGCGCTGACGATTCCCTTTATCCTCTTTGCCTCTGCTCAGGACGATAAAAGCGTGAAGAATGTAGAGAAATATCCAAAAGTAAAATGGCGTAAGAAAGTGAAAATCGCCAGCAAAAAAATTGATGAAGGTGGCTACCAGAGCTACTATAACGCAGCTCAGTATCTCGAAGATGCGTATAAAGAAAAACCCGACAAGATCCGTATCGCTCACATGTTGGGTGATGTTAACCGTCAGTTGCGCGATTATGTAGCGGCTGAGAAATATTACAACGATGTAATTACTAAAGATCCTGAAGCATATGTAAACGACCAGTTCTACCTTGCTCAAATGCAAAAGATGAACGGCAAGTATGAAGATGCTAAGAAAACTTTCAGCGGTTACCTCAAAGCACCATTGGGTAAGAAAGATGTTAGCTTCAAGACTTTAGCAAAAGTAGAGATTGAAGGCTGCGATACAGCTTTGGCTCTATTAAAAACTCCTACCAAAATTAAAGTTGAAAAAACAGAAGGCAATGTAAACACTACTATTCAGGATTTCTCGCCTAAGCCCTTAAAAGGCGGAAGGGTTTTATTCTCTTCTCAAAATACTGATACTGCTGTAAACATCACTACTAGTAAAGATGCTTATCACGCTTCTATCTTTATGGCTGAAAAATCAGGGAAGGTTTACTCAGGCAGAACCATGCTGCCAAGCCCTCCTAACGATTCAAAAACAGCTAACAACAATGCTATTTTAAGTGCCGATGAAAAAACCATGATTTTCACCCGTTGCTTCGATAGCGTAAGTCTTGGCAACAGAATCAGTTGCAAGCTTTATCGCTCAACCAAGAAAAACGATTTAGAGTGGAACGAACCCGAAGAGTTGAAATCGCTCAATGCCGAAGGAAGCACTACTACAGAACCTGCATGGGGAGTAGATGCTAATGGTAAAGACATTCTTTATTTTGTTTCTAACAGAAAAGCCGACAGCGGGTTAGACATTTATTATGCTGCTGTAAACACCGATGGTACTTTCGGTGCCGTAACCGATGCAGGTTCTTCTGTCAACACTCCGGGTGACGACCTTACTCCTTTCTTCGATAAGAAAAACAATACGCTTTATTTCTCTTCCGATGGTCACCCATCGTTGGGAGGTCTCGATGTTTTCAAAGTATTTGGAACACCGGGCAACTTTGGTACAGCGGTTAATGCAGGCGTGCCTATCAACTCAAGTGCCGATGACCTCTACCTTGCTTTAGATGATAAAGCAGCTAAGGGATTTATGGTTTCCAACCGTGTTGGAACTACCTCACCTCGCGGAGCTACCTGCTGCGATGATATCTGGACAGTTATCGTTCAGCGCGATGTTACGCTTAAAGCAACTTATGTAAAGAGGGGAGATGCAAGCAATACTCCTATTGTTGGGGTTGATGCTTCTATGTATAAAGTGGCTGGTAATAACTTCGAGTTTGTTGGTAACACTATCACTACCTCAGCGCCTTTCCTTTTCCCTGTTAACAGGGCTACTTCTTACAAGATTAACGGAAACAAAGAAGGTTTCTGGCCTTCTATTGATAACATCTCTATTGACGAAGAAGAAGAGCGCGATACTATCGAGAAGACCTTCTATATGGACCCTATCATCAAAATCCATATCAAGATTCCGAACGTGTATTTTGCTTTCGATAAATCGAACGTAATTGATTTCTACAAGGGTCAGATTGACTCAGTGGTTAGAGTGTTGAACGAACACCCCGGCTATTCAGTAGAAATTCAGGGACATACCGATAGCAAAGGAACCGATGAATACAACGACAAGCTTTCTGAGCGCAGAGCTAAAGAAGTAAAGACTTTCCTCATCAGGAAGAAAGCCATTGCTGAAGCAAGAATCACCGTTAAGACATTTGGTGAGAAAGTGCCTGCTGTTGCCAACGAATTGCCAAATGGCGAAGATGATCCGGAAGGCAGAGCAAGAAACCGTAGAGTGGAATTCAAAATCATAACTGATAAGCCCGAAGACGCTCCTGAGTTTGAAAGCTACGGAGAAGTGGTTCCGCAGGTAAAGACCGGCCCCGGCTTTACAAAAGGTAAAAAGAAATAGTTTTTTAGGTTAATAGATAGAAAGAAAAGAGGTTGTCGTAATGACAGCCTCTTTTGTTTTTGTATTGTCATGCTGGGTGAAGAGCGCTGTCATGCTGAGCTCAGTCGAAGCATTGTTTCTCGGTATTGTCATGCTGAGGAACGAAGCATCTTGTATTAACCCATCCGCTAAATACAAGATCCCTCACTGCGGAAACCTTCGTTCGGGATGACAGAGTGTGTCATGGTGAGCGCATGTCCCGCCTGTCCCGATAATTTCGGGGAATTCATTTCGGTATATCGAACCATTCCGTCTTGTCATGCTGAGCGAAGCCGAAGCATCATCAATCCTCAATCCTCAATCTGCACTTTGCATTTAAGTCCCCTTTAGGGGATTTAGGGGTTATACATCTCCAAACGTCATCTTCCAATGCCCTGTGCCTGGGCCTATGTATTGAATCATCAGGAAGGGTTTAGCATCACCCAATCCTATCAGTGTAGCAAAGTCGGCTAACAGAGCGTGGAAGGGAGTGCCGGGGATTACATCCAAAAACACAGCACCGGGTAATTCGGTGGGGGTAGCCCCTGCATATACACGGAAAGTGCCGGTAAGTGCCTCTATATCCATGGTAGAATCATCATGAGGGGTTATATCATCGGTGTTCACGTTAAAGGCGACCAGCGTTAGTAAATTTCCTTCCTTCACAACTGTGTTGCCTTCTCCGCCATCTGGAATAATGGGTTTCATCTTTACGGTAAGGTCATGCTTTTTGCCGTGGCTTATCATCACTAAAGGTATAGCCAGGTCTTCGAATTTTTTATGCTTCAGCACAAAGCTGCTTGGCCCTTCGTCAATATCTTTATAGGTAACAAAGCCGAGGTTGCTGCTCTTTTTAAACGCGGCTCCCGCATCCTTGTAGCACTTCACATTTTTAATAGGCTCATTATTCGCCTTGTTCAACACCAGTAATTTAAGCACCGTGCTGAACGCTCCCGGGTCAATAATTTTCCTCGCCTGGAAATACCCGCTCCAAAACATCGCCTGCGTTTCCTCTACCGTATTCACCATCACATCAAGCTGTCCTTCAAGCAACTCAGTTATCACTTCGCGTATCATTATATGCGCTTGATTATTCGCCTGGCTTCTGCTTATAACTGCCTGCCTGCTGTCACCGTTCCTTGTTCGGTACAAATCTATCGCTGCTTGCAAATCCGTCACATCACTTGCCACTATACCATACGGTGTCGCACCGGCTATGTTAGCGCTTGTGGCATCATGTATCTGCTGGCATACATCATCCACATTTTCTTTAGGCAGTTTGTCTAACTGCCGCTTGGTATATTTCACCAGCATCCTCAGCGTATTATTATTGGTAAAGTTCGCAAAGCCCAGGGTAGCATTCGCACATTTAAATGCCTTGCTTGTCATCAGCCCGCGTAGCACGCCTACATCTATCGTTACCCCTTTGGTGCTGCCTCCTCCCAACTGGTTCATACCGTCAATCAAAACTCTCTTTACTTTCACATCCGCCAGCCGCAAAGCAAAATTGGTTATACCCGATGTAGATGCTGTGTTCGAGTCGCAAAAATCGGTGGTTGCATCTATCATATCCACTCGTTTAATATCTCTGCTTTCCATAATATTTGCCTTTCTTTTTAGCTGCTGGCGTTGGCAGGTTTTTAATTATTTAATTTAATCTTAAGATGTCAACTTTGTGCCAATCCATAAAACCCTTCTTCATATTAACTTTCATTTACAACCGGTTGTTAAAACATTAAAGCACTATACTTATATAAGTAGCTCTCAAATTTTTCACACTTGTCATGGTGAGCTCAGTCGAACCATTGTCATCTTGAGCGGCCTGTTCCGCCTGTCCCGATAATTTCGGGGAGCTCGTTTCAGGAAGGAGGCTCGTGGCTCCGCACGAGACTGAGAGGGATTTCTCCCTCTCCTTCTTTTAAGGAGAGGGTCGGGGTGAGGTATTTGTATTTTGTATTTGTCCCCCTCGCGTTGTCTTTTACGCAGTGAAGAGCCTGTCCCGCCTGTCCCGATAACTTCGGGGAATTCATTTCGGGATAGTCGAAGTGTCACGTGGGGTTCTCGAAGGACGGATCCTATCTATTTGTCTATAATGAATACATCTATAAATTGACTTGAATATATTTATTAAAAGTTTAAAAATATCTTAAGTTTGATAGGTAAACCCTATACCCATGGTTCGTGTAATACCTGTAACGGATACGAATGAACTCAAGCTGAAATTTGACGGTGAATCCCATCAAATTGAAGCAAAAACTCTGATAAATAGCTTAACGCACTTCACAAGTGTTGTCGAACAGGCAAATAGTGAAATTAAATCCAGTAAGAAGATTGAAATAAAGATTAATGCTAATCAACCTGGCAGTTTCATAGTCGATTTGTTTATTGGGACATCTCCAGTGCTTGGACAAGCAGGTGCAATTATATTTAACCAAGAAACCTTAAGTTATACAAATAACCTTATAAAACTTGTAGTTAGTTTATACAATATGCACAAGTTCTTAGATGGAAAGAAACCAAAGGGAACTGAAACAGTTGACGGTTCTTTGAAGGTTGAGAATATCCATGGGGACGTTACGATAATCGATAAACGTACTTTCAATATTTACCAAAACAACAACAACGTAAGAGCGTCAATATCAAGTGGTTTTCAAACTTTGGATCGAGACGCAAAGGTTCAAGGATTAGAATTTCTTGACCACAAAGATGCATCCCTCCTAAAAATTAATAGGACTGAGTTTCCAGCCTTAAGTAATGAGGCAGTTTATGTTTTATCTAAAGAAAAGGAAGTTACTATAACAGGCTTTCAGTATCGTGACATTGTCCTTCGAGCAACAAAAAAAGTGGGACTTTATATATGAAGGGAATAAAATTTCAGCAAAGATGGCTGATGACTTTTATGAAGCAATAAATAAAGGTGAAAAATTTGCTAAGGGCGACCAGTTGGAAGCAGAGCTTGAAATTCGTCAAATCTTGGATGAGACTGTAAATGCATATATCAATAAGTCGTATAAAATTTCACGCATTCTTCGGCACATTCCAAGACCGGAACAGACTTCTTTGTTCGATAGAGAATAATTAAAGATATCCCGGGAGTAAGAGAATGTACTTTAAACTATCAGTCTTCACCAATAAATTTTCCATCCTTTGATCTTCTCCTTCTTCGTTCCGCTAATGGAACCCATGGTATTCCATTTTCAATTTGACCTCTGCACCAAAGGGCAGTAATTGTCATTGTAGGTACATTATAAGGGAATAAAACTGTAGCTTCTGCTTTTGCATAGCCTAACTTGCATGATTCAATTTTCTCTTTAGTCTTATTCTCATTTGTAAGCAGTTGTTCTCCAACTTTGGTAATAAAATCTTTTAGTTCAAGCTTAAGATTATGATTGAACTTTGAATCTCCTCCGTTAAAGACTTTCTCTGAATCCTTAAGAAGCTTATGTATGTGGATATGAATGTTATCTGCATTAAACCCTAAGTACTTAACAAGCATTTCCTTTATTTTTTTTTCTGTTCCTTCAAAACCAACAATAAAACAAAAATGAAGCGGAATCTCTTTGAGCTTTTTCTTTGCTTCATCAGTTGCTAGAGGTGATATATGCTTTTCATTGAGATTAATTTCTTTGGGCAAGGTTTCCAAAGCATCCAAAAGTTCCGCCATAATGTTTAATAACTGTAAGCCGGAGTTAATATTGTCATCGTACATTACAATAACATCAGACTTCTTAACTAGGGTGTCATTGAGCTCTTTTATTTCAAGTTTATGCTTCTCAAACAATTCCCTTAGGTTATAGGAAAGTCTACCACCACTATCAGCTACACCACCTAAATGAGCTAGGCCTATTTGCATACCTTCAGCGCATTTATCTATAACTTTAGAAAGTTCATTTTCCAATAGTCGTTCATCATAAACTTCTAGTTGCTGAAGAAAAACCAAGCACGCTTCTTGCAAATCGCTTGGAAATTGGTTGACAAAAGTCGTGATTCTATTTATAGTCACCCTCTCTTTATTAAGAGATTCGAATCCTGATAATTTTTCGTGTATAATTTTTATTTTTTCTGCCGCATCCGCTTTTTTCAAATAATCAGAAACATCCTTTAATTCTGGCAATTTTTGATAATATCCTTTTTTAGTAAGATTTTTTTTGTAATTAACCATATCTTCAAAAGTGTCTCGTGATACATTTCCTTCTTGGCTAAAAACTTTTGAACTAACTTCAAAAACCACTTTTTCTGCGGCAAGGCCTAATACAGGTGCAAGTGCTTTTTCAGTAAACACATATCCTAATGCACGGTTTTCTTCGAAATAGATTACAATTTTATCAAGTGGTATGGTCCACTTTAAAGGTGATAATGGTGGTCGTTCAAAATAGAGAGATTCTTGTCCTTGTTGAATACTTTTGAAGCGCAATCGAGGTATGTCAACTATAAATTTTTCAATTTGCTCCTCCGTAATTTTCAAATCCAACATTTTGATTATGACCTTAGCTTCGTCTTTAATCTTTTTTTCAAGCTCCTTTTCTTTAAAAATTTCAAAATAGTTCTCAAGATTGGTAGTGATGCTATCTTCTGATAGAAGTGATTCAGAAAAGCTATTTATCTGTCCAAATGCGAAGGCTCGGCAGTAAAGATTCCTAGCATCTATATCTTTAAAGGATCCGATTTGCTCAGAATTAATGAATGGCTGAGTATTAAATAGCCCTTCATGTAAAAACAAATCATTAATTAACGTTGGAGTTTCAACTATACTTTCTGACAGATATAGCCAATTGTGAGCTTTCTGTAATTGCAGCTCTCCTAAACCCGTTTGATTTTTTGATAGACTTTCAAGATAAGCTGAAAGCTGGCTCTCAGCGGCTCTTACCTTTTGATGTAAATATATTTTGACATGTAAGGCTAATCTTGCTATACAAAACTCCTCAAAAACAAACTGACCACCTTTAGAAAACCCTAACACCTTAAAATCTTTTCCTGCATCAAATTGTTTTTTAAGAAACTCTAGGTTCTTAGGTAGTTCAAATGACTTAAGGTCAAAAACACATAATTTGCTTAGTATTCTATCTAAATCAATTTCAAGTTTTATACCCGTATAATGTTGCTCTCGCATCATGTAATCAATCTTATCTGCATCTAATCCACTGCTTATTAGTTGTGATAAGAAAACCGTATTGGGTTCGTCCTTCGCAGGTTGACCTAGAATAAATCGACTACAATTCTCTAAAATTCTATGAGTTTCTTTAGGCTTAAGGCTTGTTACTTTAATTACAAAATCAGCAAAATGTTTTGAACCAAGAATTGCCACTGAAAAAAGCTCGGCAAAAGGAATGGTTTTTTCTTTCTCAAAATGTTTTGAGAATGCCCTTCTGATTGCTAAACCAGATGGATAGTTTTTGGTACCCTCCAGATTATTAATAACTCGTTCGGAACAATGGGAAAATATACAATGTCCAATGTCATGCATCATTGCAGCTAGGCGAATTGATGTTAGGTGCTTTTTTATTGTAAGGTTTAAATCAGCCTCATTCTCTCTGTTGTAGTTTTCTGTCAGTCTATTTAAAATTTGATTCAGTCGACCTATGACACCTATGGAATGTTCAAATCTCGAGTAACTGAGTGAAGGGAAAACTAAATGTGCTAGTCCTAGCTGTTTTATTTTTCTGATTCTTGATAAAGGGCAGTATCCATGATGGCAACTTCCAAGGGGGTCAAGTAGATATATCCGAGTAGCGGGTCTGCTATAATTTTAGAGGCAAGTTTTTCACCATCACCATGCCTATTATGGTCTAGAGTATGTTCAAGAAAGGTCGACATGCCTTGATAAAATGGTAAAAGTGCCTCATCATTGGGCATCCATTCTTGAATATGCTTTGTTAAAGCTTCCATATTAATAGATTAAATGACGATCGCCATTCATATAAGTGAATATGTAATAAATCTATATCATTCTATCATCTTTCCAAAAAAAATAATTTAATCGCCAATTACATATAAAACATCTGCTTTTCACTACTCTCCTTTCCAGCACATTGGGATCCTAAGCTTAGAATTCCACGTGGACAAGTTGT
>JADMIO011346896.1_pt1 | contig 90400 bp, 66 predicted proteins | sample 8958161 | NCBI WGS metagenome assembly JADMIO01 (sample SAMN16585339, study PRJNA669376) | soil metagenome | isolation source: Crop rotation soil | place: USA: Cullars Rotation, Alabama | collected 2011
CCGCGACTTCAAGTCACGTGAATTCCAAGCTTCGGATCCCACTGTGCTGGAAAGCAGAGTTTTATTGGCATATAATTTAGTCCACTGAAGTGGAAAGGCTTCGACATGCGCGACACGAGCTGTTTCAGATGAATCAAAACGTGTGTGTGTACCATTTTCCAATCGTGCATGAAATATACATATTCCAGAAAAAGATCGGCTTCGGTGTCGGATCCAAGTGACCCTGCCGTGTTGATAGGCTTCATATTCAAAGCCCCACTTTTCTGCTTCACTCAAATCGGCAGGCTTGCATAATCCAGTCGATATACCATCAATTATGCGCGAGCTCCTTATTCCAACACAGTTGAATAGGAGAGGGAAAGATTCCATGGGATAGGCTTCTTCATTCGACTTGACTACAAATTTTACTGCGGCAGGTCGCCAGGACGCAATGCGACGTGCTTGTTCGGCTGTATGAACAATATATCCACGTCCACTTCCGCTTCCAAACCATGCCAACCGTTTGACAGTGGTAGCAATAGTGCGGCTGCAGAGGATAAAATTTACGAATGTTTCCTTTAGCGTAAGATAACCGACAATTTCACTCACAAGACAATCGGATACCGCATCCAAGCGAGTTTCTTGACCTTGATTCACTCGCGCTCTCTCATCCATGTAAAAATAGGCGGCGACCGAACGTGTTTAAAAAAAAGCAAATCAAAGTGCGTCTGCGTGCAATTAGACAATTTTCCTTTTCCTTTCTTTTTTAAATGAAGTTCCATTCGAGGCAGAGACCGAAAGGACACGATTGAACCTTCAGGTGAATGATTTAGGCATGAGCAACAACAATGTATGAAACGTGGTTGCAGCAATAGGAGCTGCAATCGTTTTGCTGCAAACAATTACAGTTGGTTTTCTGTTTTCTTTTTAATTAACGGATTTAAACCGATCGCATGCGGAACAATTAATGAACAACAATGAAGAAATAATGAAGAAATATTAAACAATAAATGGACAATAAATGGACAATAAATGTGGAAATTTGCGGAACAATAATAGGGAAGGGAAAGGAACAAACCGTGAAATCAGCAATCAAGAGAAGTCATCGGCGTGAGGAGCGTTGACGAAGGCGTGGTGGTCATTGTAGTAGTGTTAGTGTTGGTATTAGCAAATGTATTTGCAGGAATGTGAGTGGTGGATATATAAAGAGGCTTAGGGGAGGTGACTTTTGTTGGTGAAGAGAGCGGCAACGATAGAACCGGTATCAGTACCTGCGTTGCAACACGTTGCGGCTGAATTTTGATGCCGCTGCTCACGCTATTTGCATGGTTTGTAAGGTTTGCAATGTTAGAACTATTCGACCGCGATAATAATATCGATTTCAACGCAACCGGCTGTTGAAATCCATCGGAATTGCGGTTCGCTTCATCGTCAATGTTCATGTTGGTGTTGATGTCGGTGTTGGTGGTGTTCTCTTCAATTGGTGAGTTTAGCGTACCAAAAGAAGCAGGAGGCGGTGCCGTAATGTATTGCATGCGTCGACCAATCGAATGGCTTTGCTGCGTGGGCGAAATAACCCGCAAGGTCGACGAATTTGTGTGTGAAGTCGGCGAAACACACTGTGATATCGGCAAAGAAATGTGCAAGGCACGTACATTAACCTGCGAGGGACTTGAAATCGGAATCGGACTCGAAATCTCTTCAATCTTGACGTTCTGCGCCTTGGATACAGCAGTGCTCTGCTTAAGCATGCCCGCAATTGACTGAACTGGCGCGCTGCCAATCATAATTGCAACGCTGGGATCAAGAGTGTTTTTATTCTTGGCGGGTTCGTGTGCATGAGACAATTGCTTCGCAGAATCACCTCCACCACCACCACCGCCGCCGCTACTGTATATGCTACTTACATAATCGATCCGGTCGTCTTTATCGATCACGCCTTCTTGCTTCAGGTCTATAATTAGCTTTTCGTACTGACTTGATTCCTTAAAGCGCTTATAGGAGTTGTAAGATATTAATCTCTCTACTTCTATCGCAACTTTGCCATACAACGATGCGAGCGATTGATACCACTCTGCTTCCATTTTGGGATCACGTGTAGCGTATGATGGCTGCTTTTCAGAATCGATACCGTTGTTATGTACTTGCTGCTGCTGTTGTTGTTGATGGACAATAATAGCTTGTGTAATGCTTTGTAATTTGGCCTTGATTTCATTGCGCATCGTTTCCGCCACATTAATCTCGTAAGGGGAGCCATTCGCTATGAAGTTGTGCTCAATTATCCATGCCTCGCGCAGTATCACAATCAGCGGTGCCAATGATCTTGCGGGCTTGGTTGCCGCATTTGTTGTCCTCATTTCCAATTTGGCATCTATTTCACGCAGGAATTCGCAGATACAAAGATGAAATCAGACACGAAAAGAGCATAAAGCAGAACCAAATGCGAAAGAGAAAATTGCAATTCACCAGCGGGGGTCTCTCTCCTCGTCAACTTTTCGAATTCTTTCAACTTTAAATAGAACGATAGGGATTCCATCTATCTCGTTCAAATTACAGTTCCTTTGTGAAATGGAGAACAGAAGGAGAGGATACAGAAGGAAATGGAAGTCTTACACAAAATTCCTTGGATGAAAAAACACTAAAGGCTTGTTGACACGCCGGAATACGGAGAAATTCAGGCAAAGCCAACTTATTCTGGACCTTGTCTGCCAGAGATTGTTGTTTCCTCCAATGACGACACGCCAATACGAGTGGATACCCCTATATTTTGCATAATGAGTTCATTCATGCCATAACAAGTAAACAGCCACATTCGCAAACTTCATGTGTTTCAGGTAGGTGTGGAGATACCATCAACGTGAACCAAATGAGAAATACGCCAGTGATCATCGTAATGGCCCACGGTTGAGCCAGAAGACCACCATGCCAATAAAAAATTGATGCAGCCACTCCAATACAAAAACAAATTATCATTATCATGACCAATTCTACGCATGAAACAGAAATAAATGGCCTATGAACGTCTCATAATTGCTCTAAAGTGGCCTGAAGCGACCAGAAGCATACCTCGTTTCAAGCCCAAATTATCTTTTCCGTGCCTGGACAACTTTAGAGTGATGCCGATAATGCAGAACGAAATGATGATGGTATAGCCAGAACCCCACATAATTTGAATAAAGACCATGAAAGAAGACCACCGGGTACCACAACCCTTATTAGCGATAGTAACAACAGAGGTCACCAATATGAAGGCACTCACAATCGCAGTCGGCAGAAACACTCGTAGCAAGAGCCACTTCCATTTTATGATATGGCTATGTCTGCTGTACCACGACAGTCTCAATCGGAGAGGACCGCTTTGCTGCGTGCCTGTTCCCGATGCTGTTGATGACGGAGTCAATTTGGACTGCATCGATGACGGCATTCCTGGTATTTCAAAAGTGACATCTTCAATGGGTGCCAATTGCTTGGATCGAAGGATATCAGCAGTGATCTCGAATTTGAATAAGAGATTCCATGAGCGAAGACACAGGCCCAAGGCAGATAATGGTACAACAACAGTGAGAACAATGGATCCCGGAATCGCACACGGAGCAGCAACTCCGCCGTTTAACACTTGATTGAGGTTAAACACCGTCAAAGGAATGTATCCGCAGATCGTGAACCTATTTAATGAAAAAAACAACATGTGAGAAACGAAGATGGACAGATATAGCTTTTTTGAGTGGCTGATTGGATTACAAAGGAGTGCGATCGCTGATCGGGAACCGATGTTTGTTGAAGATGAAGAGAAGGGTACCGATGGTGGCAATGAACTGGTACAAGATGGCTAAACATACAGACGGTAATGGTAACATCCACCCTGTGATAGTGCTGAAACTGTGCCAAAACCCAACTGCGTGGCATGAAACCCCCTCACCAAAAGTGCATCACAAAATTCCAGGCACCGATGAGCACTAGGAGCGACGTTCGCCACCGTGACGTCCGTTACTCCAGACCTTCTGTACCGGGAATCTATCAATTTACAGCAATTTATAAACGGTGACAGGAAACAACATTGAGAGGACAATGCGTCTCAGGCATGCAGGGAAATACTGGCGCCGATGTGTTACAAAGGCAAAGGTGCGTGCAAGCTGTCCAAGTGCGAGATTCAGAACCATCACATTGGCGAAGCGCGCGCATTTGACAATCTCTTTACCACGATCGCCATATACTTGCACATAAGCTGAGGCAAGCAGCTCGAACATGGTCAAATGGCCCCGTCGTCCGACGCCGTTTAGTATTGATTGCGCTACACAGGGCACAGCAGAACCAAGCGCAGAACCGAGCGCAGCTTGTGATGATTGTGAAGCTGCGATCTTAAACCGCTCGTCGGAATATGGTGTGCATGAAAAGAAAAGGCCGTGATGTTGCAATGCGTACGATACAAAGCCTACATGGTTTGCTGCAACCGCGATGGCCATGGGTGATTCGGTTACGGCATCAAAGCAAAGGCCGTCGAAAGGAATGCCATCCGGTTTGACCGCTATGCCTTCCTTAGAACGTAAGATACGCATATGAGGATGGATAGCTGTGTATAGTTTCTGAGAATTAGCAAAGCATGCCTGCATCGTAACAAGCGGAGCTATATCGCCGCGCGCCGCTATGCATTCCAATTTGGTCAAACCAACTGATGCGGGCCACCGATCAATTTTTTCAGAACCGCTTGCAAGAAAAGCGGTGGTCTTGGCCAATTGCTGTAACCATTCGGCATATAGCAATGTTTTAAGAGGTCCAACAGCCCGTTGGAAACGTATCCACCACTCTTTTGCATGAGGGCTTATCTGTGATAATGCTACTTTGGTCAGAAAAGCGCCTGATGGCGCTGATGGCGATGATGATGATGTGGACAAGTCATGCAGGACGCCACATGCACGCCAGACAAAGGCGTGTCCGGCATAAATACCGCCGTATGGATCAAGTGATGGTAAATGCTTTGCCATACACCAAAGGGGCGCTTGTACTGTGGTTGTCGTACTGTTTGCAAGAGCAGCGTCCAGAGAACAGCAGATGTCAATGTTGTCGCAAGCTACGCTTGTATTTTGTTTATAGCGGTAGCTTGCGGGGAGTCTCCATTCACCGTCAACTGCACCTTGACCGCCCCACCAGGCTAAAGCAATTTCTGCTTGTAAACGTTCTTCTCGACACATAGACTCATCATTGGCCTTTTTTTCGGTCTCTGTAGCAGATTCCGCCAGTGATAAAGCCATTGCCTGCTCAATTTGAGACGTTTCCATATGGAGCAACGTTTTGTCGTGTTGTCGTTTCCGACTATGATGCCGCCATGCTTGTTCCTTGGAATATTCATCCACATCAATCAGGTCCTCCGCTGCACCATTTTCGACATCGACGAAATCGCTCCATCCCTCGTCCTTATCCTCTTCGTCCTCCTCAGTGTTCCAGACCATGTTTTCATTGAAGCTATTGCTGCTGTCGTCGTCTCTGTTGTCCATTGCAGGCAAAGCAGTTGCATCTCTTGTAAATTTTTATTTTTCTCTTTTTGCGATCACGAATTCAAAAAAAAACAGAAAACAGAGATAGTAGACAGATTCTGTGTAAATTTACAAGTCAGAGAAGCGCGGGCCTCTTAACGATACCTCGACAAATTCAGATGGATTTGCAGTGGTCTTTTCAGCCATGTCGGGTATGTGCACAGAACTGGCCTTGCTGTTGATCACATCCTGGACAGAGTCGTCGGGCAACGCCAGGTGCCAGAATTCGCAGACATATGAAATATGTGTGAGAGGATCGATGTCGAGTCGCAACCACGATGCCAAAAAAAAGGTGCAACTTGGCCAAAGGCGGTGGCGTTAATTTCAACCCTTGTTCAAAGGTGCTCAACTGCACCGAAGGTGTGGAGGTCATGGTTTCACCACAACTGCACCGAATGTGTGGAGGTCGTGGTTTCATTACAAACTGCATTAAACCGTTGTTTATTTTAATGGTCGACGAGTGGATCGACGCATGCCAATTGGCAAATAGGCCATAGTCATAAGAACGAGCGATTTGCACCCATGCAACACACGATCGAAGCACTCGAGAATATGGTCACGCTCTCTATCGAGCTCATCAAGCACATTTTCAATGTAAATTCCAAGATCTGGCCATCTTGATGTAATCAGTTCCATCAATGGACGCTCAAGATCAAGCTGCTCTTCCGACAATTGTGCCATTTGTGCGTTATCCAATCGTGGATTGTTAATGTACACCCACTCGTCCCATTCTGAACTCCATCTAGTGAAATGTATACGTATACAAGGTGTGCACCCGTCGATGCCCATTGCTCTATCGGTAATGATGGCGGCCAAATAATCTAGGTAGCTTTTGGGCTGACAACTCGCAACCGTTTGGGGTAAAATGATGCCATCCGCCTCGACAACAATTACATCAGAAGGTGCGTCGAGCGAAAACTCTCTACAGTGGAGATGTTTACCAATCCGCCACGACGAATGCGCAGCAGCGGTAGTCGAGTTTAAGCCACTTGATGAAGAAGAAGAAGAAGAAGGCGACGATGGAAGGTATGGTCGAATGTACAACTGTTCCTGGCAGCCATTCCGAAGCAATTGCCTGAGCTTTAGCTTTGCGAGCCGGTATTCCTCTGTGGACAAGAGACTCATTGCATTCCTGAAATACCAATCAGCCAACCAGCATTGGGGAGCCGGATCGCTGTTCAAAGCGTCATCCCATTCCTCTTCTGCAAAGTTGTTATTAAGTGTAAATGGATTGGCCTCGTTTGGTCGCAAACCCAGCGCACTTACATTCAGATTTTGCGAGGCATTTATTTTGTTGCTGCTGTTGCAGTTCAACAGCATCAAGCGGTCCATGTATTTGCTTTCGAGAACACCACCCCACCAATCATCCAATTTCGCGCGCTGTTTGGCCAATAGCGCAATTGAAAGATTAAGCAAGGGAGTGCGGCCCGCAAACTTGCAGTGTTGTTGAGCGTGATTTTGCGCGTGAGTTTGATTTTCCATGAGATTCTCCCACTCCAATTCGCTGCAGCTGTCACTTTGCCAAAGCGCGATGTTCCGCTTCTCACGTAAAGAGGGACACTCCATAGGCAGTGGTAAGCGTCGTATATTGCAGTGCCGTCGCTGCTTCTGCTGTTGCTGCTGTTTCGCGTCCATAAATGACGTCGATGCTTCTATGTGCATCCAATCTGCGCCGCAGTACGCGCATCGCTCCATTTCTCCCGAATCAGCCTTGAACAAATATTAAAATAAGTTCTTAAATTTTTTATTGGTGTAGGGTTGCATTCCCAACCAAACAAACAAACCAAACAAATGACAAACGACAAACAACTGGCTTTGCTGCGGTAGAGCAATGGCGACCTCGATTTCAGCATCAACGTTAACATCAAGGTCGACATCTATGCAGCGCATCAGTGAACAGCCCCTTTGGTCCGCTGTGTTTGCAGTGATTGGCTTTATCTTGGCGTTCGCCGGCCTCAAAGTCGTGCACCGACAAACTAGTTGCCCAACCGATGGCTAAAGCTGAGCGTAAGAACAGAATGAACGCGGCTCGACCGAATTCAAACTCACTTTTTTTATAACATAGTAGTGGGAGTCGTGGCAGTCCGACGCTAGGGCTTGTGATGATATTGCCACCATCAACACGGCTACCACCACAAAGTGCGAATTCAAGCTTGATCGGCTCAATGCAATGTCCCTCCACGCAAGGGCATACCAATCCATTGCCGCATCGATTCACATTGAATATGCTGGATTCAAGCATTGGATGCCTTTGCTCCAAAATCGAACTCGGACCTGAACAAAAAGTTACAATTTGCTGCTTGCGGAATTTGCACCTCATGGTAACCCTTGCCTCTTGTCTCTTGATCCTTGTTTTCAATTCTTGTTCAATATTTTGTAAACCCGCGGATAGATCAAAGTTATGAACAAAATGAGCACGTGGATCGCCATACAGGAGCATCGAATCAAACTGAGCAAATTGAGCAAACGTACCACCAACGGGCCCACAAACAGCCGCTGCAACAACCGGCGCGTAGTGTTGCGGAGCGAATTGGCAAGGCACTTGGTTGTTCGCCTCAAGATGTAAAGAAGCACTTTGCGGCGGATGCAGAGATGAAGCCACTGCTTAACATGCTGGACAAAACTATCTATGTGATGCACGACATCGGCAGCATGGTATTCATGAGTATCGAATCACCTCGGCCCTTGCGCATCTGTCTGTTGTGGAGTCCTCTGTGCATTTCTGGACCCAATTTGAATGGAAACGGCAATGGAGCATTGAGGGTAGGCAAAGCCGTTTAAGTGCAACAAAAGGGAGCATTAAGCCGATTGAAAATTGCACTTCATTGATGTATATCGGCTGCCCGTTTGGCGATGATTCTATTCGCGATGGTCTACCACAAATGAATTCCAATCCTCATCTCGGCATCGGAGACATCATTCGCTTGACAGACGCCGAATCCATTGGGCCATTGGTGCTTCTGGAAGAATCTCAGACCGATCGAAATCAACAACAGCAACAGCAACAGCAACAGCAACAGCAGCAGATCACGTGCAGATACAGATCGAACTCACGGGCTGTATTGGACTTTGAGCTTCTTGGATCCGATGCTCACGTGAGCTCCGACGGTTGCTTTATTGGTTTGCGCTTTGGAACAACGGTCAACACGTACCGGATTGCAGACCTATTGGCGGTTCCGGCTCCATTCAAGAAGTTTATGAAATTGCCCATTGTCAGCCCTCATCATACAGTTGAATTGCGTGTATAGAGACCTACTGGAGAATTACGCATTGATATGTGCCACGTGGTTGGGCGACACTTACCTGCTCTCGTCTTCCCGCGTGTCTGATCACCAGACTCGGCTATATCTATGTGACGCAAGGAGCGGTTGCCTGATCAGGTTTTCATAACCTCTATGGCTGTTCACAAAACATCTTTACACTTTATCGAATGTGATTTTGTAGCTCATGGAATGAATCTTCCTTTGTAGGTTCGAGTCTACCAAATGATAAACATGACGATGCCCACATTTTGTCCATACAGCTGTATTCTGAACTGCAGACAAACATTAATAAATCACACGATATGCATTTTTTTTTTGAGAGAGTCGCAGACGGCGGAACACTTTTACATGGATAAAACAAGCCCCAACAACTTGATTCAAGTGTGAAGACAGCTTAAAAAATATGGAACGAAGTAGACAAGCTGCGCTTGAACTTTTTACCGATGTGTGCGGTTGATACGTGCGTGAAAAGCCCTCTGGTTTTAAATCCGTGTCAATTAACGGCTACGTTCTCCAGCGATTAGAGCCAAAATAGGTTGGCTTTGTGATAGCGCGAGCCTGGGATCAAGGTTCCAGTTGTTATTGAACGGGCCAGCCCAGCCCAGCCTAGCAGACTCTATATAGTGGGCTTGCCGTCCTGGTCATAGAAAGAGAGCAGAATACATTTGCTTGCTCGACAAAAAGCATATGTCCACGTATTCACGCAATAGCAACACGAATACGAACAAGTAATAACAACAAATTTTAACAAGTTTTTCTGGCAGAAGGAACAGAGCGAGCTGGTTTAAGAGCGAGAACTCGTTTGCGAGTGAGAACGCGACTTCGAGCGGATCTAATGGCAGGTTTGCGAACAAGTCTAGTCTTGCGTTTCGCCTTGGATGCCTTGGATGCCTTGGATGCCTTGGATGCCTTGGATGCCTTGGATGCCTTGGAGGCCTTGGAAATCGTGGGAATTTCCCTGGAATCCGTGGAAACCTTTGAAGTGTGGGAAACCTTGGAGTAGGAAGGACGCGAGAGACCTGTAGCCGCAGTGGCGACCTTGAACTTGGCAAAGGAACGCTGGATCAGGTCACCCAAGAAGGAGCGCAGGAAATCAGTAATCAATTTGGACAGGAGCGTTACCAGCCTATTATTGATACCCGCCGGCAACCAGGAGATCAAACGAAAGCAGTCATAATCAAAGGCACCCAGATTGAATTGCAAGCTACCCACTGTCACATCTTCGGCCGTCTTGCACTTTAACGGGATTGCGACCGTGAAATCGAGTGTCGATGGATGGGTTGCCGAGCCGAACGTGGCCGTCTTGTGGTCGCATTTCACCGCCTTGGTGGCTTGCTGCGCCAACCAGCTGCAATCTTTTAATACGGGGATTGTGGACACATCTGCCCTTAATGTGCCGAAATTGATGCCGAGGTGCAAGAGCAGCGTATCCCCGTCCGGAGACAGCTCGTACTGGAATCGCGACACATGGATTTGTTCGCCTCCCTGAACGCTGTGCACAATAACCTGTAAGTTGCACGTCCCCGACGTCGTAGGCACTTCAAAGTTGACGAAATTGCACAAGGAGATGTTGCGCAGAGTTCCAATGTCGCAGTCTTGCACTTTACCCAGGGGCTGGTCGGCCATGGACTCGAGATAGCCGTTGATTAGCGGCACCAATGCGCGGACGATGAATGGAACGCATTTTTCTCGGATCGGGAAGGATGGGCACGACGGACACGATGGGCATGGTCTACCAATTGCGGCATTTATTGGGCACTGTGGGCACGCCTTTGACGATCCGCTACCCATTTATGCTTATTTATGCTTTGTTTATGTAAATACAGGATATTTTTCTTCAGTGTGTCCAAAAATAGCTGCGGTAAGCTACAAGTCTGTTGTCTGTGCATTATCCATTGCTGCACAAACATCAAAAATATGCTGCATGAGCTGCTACTGAGCAATTGCCGATGTTGCGCTCTGATTTCTGCAAGTAATGATAGGCCCGAGTCTAGGCTCAGGGTTCCATGATTGTTGAACGGTCGCAACGACGTTACAAGCTTCGGACTTTGTCAGCAGGCTCGAATCTATTACTATTTACAAGCGACTGTTCCTAAATGGTAAATGGTAGATTTACTTCAATTGACTGTGAACTAGCAACCATTTTCACACGAACTATTATGTCCGTGACGCGAATTTTTAAATTTTCAGACGAGTGAAGATACAATTCATGCGCAGCCCTGGTTTTAAATTAAAAAAAGATATATTTTCATGACATGTTGAACAAAAGGGAATTTTAGCATTTCATCCATCATTATCATTATTATTATGGAGAACTTCTTCTCAGATGTGTTTGACATGAGCGTTATCGCGCTGTTTGCGTGCGGAGCAATTACAGGAGTGGCAATAGTGGGAGTTGGGGTTGGAGGCAAGGCGCTTCTCACTTCACCACATCCGACCGTCCGCACCGCCAACCGTGGCATCCTGTTGGCTGGCACTATTGGACTATCTGCTGCAGTGATCGCCAAGAAGCTGCGCAATAAGCGCAGACACCAACAGAAAGGACAAGAAGGCAATAAATGAAAAAAAGACTGTAAGGTTTTGGCCACAACAAGCACCGAACCCACGAAACCGGACGCAGCTTGCAGCTCGTAATGATTGCGCAATAGAATCACTGGCTCTATTGCCCGTATCTTGAATCTCGTTCTTTCTTGTGGTTTGATTGACGCCTCCCCTTTCTCTTTCAGTTCATAAATCATAAATTGTGTTTAATTTGAACCAAAGATCAATTTTGACAACTATTCATAACTGAAACGCGCTCGCTTATACCTTGCTCCTTTCTCCATCAGTAGTCGATATTAGTGGCAGTGCTAGACGACGTTACTTAGCTTCTCAGCCATTTGTATGGCCGCCTAATCGTTAGTCCAGCTGCATCTTGTGTTAATAAAATCATGTCAATATCATGGGCCTAGCACCTGTACTCTGAAACGCAAGCACATTTGATATGTTTCCATCTCAAGACAACGGAGTGGCTAACTTCATTTTTACATTCTCTTTTCAATCGTAGGAAATTGTCGATAAGCAAATCAATTAATCAATCAATCAAGGAAAGCAGTCGGTTCAAGGATTTTGTAAACATGCAAAACGATTATTGGTAGCAATAGAAGCCGCTTGCGCCGCGGCTTTGCATACTTTGAGTTGACAGCCGGTCGTTGGTGGTACTCGCGTTGTCGGCATGACATTATCTCCATTTTTTTTCTTATTCTTGTTCTTGTTCTTATTTCTCTTCCTTTTATTCTTCTTCTCGCTGTTGTCACCTTCATCACGATCGTCATCATTGCCATCGGCGTTTTGTTCATTCTTCCCCACTTCTTTGTATTCTGGTTTGCATTCTGGTTCAGCAAAATCGGCGGAATTGGTGATTAAGGGCGCATGAACTTTGCCTGCTGGCAATAGTCTGGAAAGCACATCCGTAATATCCCAGTAGTGCGCGAGGCAAGTCAGTGTTTCTCTTTCGCCACCGACGCTGGCCACTTTTTGAATCACTGCATCGTAGCCTAATGTTGCGTGATAAATCTTTTGCACGTCAAATAGCGTGCAGTGAAATGTCCAAAACCGTGGACTGATACCATTGCCCCAAAACAACTTGCCGATTTCGCCACTGGCCGTGTTCACGTACAAGAGACATGCGCCAACGTCCCTATCGTTTCCCCATCCAACTTGAATCCATTCTTCTCCGAATACACCTTCAAAGTGACTGAATTATGTGATCTCAGCGATTGAGCAGCAGGACCAAGCGTAGGTGGTGACGATTGCGCAGCAAAACCGCACTTTTCCGGATTGAACACAGATTGCCAGGTCATCAATCAGAGGAATAAATAAATATGTATTTTGTTTCCAGGATTGATGTGGTGCAAAAATGCGAAGTGTACAACCCTTCACATTAAAAATAATTAAATAAAAATACGAAACACAAAATAGAAACACAAAATACAAAACATGAAATACAAAACACAAAAACAAAATGGGCAAAGAAAGTTGGGTCCATGCCAAAGCAAAAACTCTTCTTAAAGAAGAGCTCTCGCGATTCGTGTTTGTACGTGAATGCGCAACATGTCCCGGTGGTAAGCTTTGGGTCATCGAATTCAATAGTGTTCATCACGATACAGAACAAATTGTTGAAATTGACGGCCATGAATATCGGCTTGATGTTGCTGTGTTCGATGCGAACAGAAAGATAGTGGCTGGTATTGAAGTACATTACACAAATGCTGTCTCTACGGTCAAAAGGGAAAAGTGCAGCAAAGCATTACAAGCGTTCATTGAAGTGAGCGCAGAGGCTGTAATTGGAATGCACGCCCGGGTTGGCAAAACCGGATATCAACACCGAATTCCAATCGAAATATTGTGCGATGGCCAACTAGGGTGCCCCGATTGTGTGAAGCGCGCTTGTTCATTTCTTCATAAAGAAGTTATGGAAAGAAAACATCCCAATATTAATCCCGAAATTATAAAGACAACGCTCAGCAAAAGAGAATTATATGAATTCAAGCTCAACTATGCACGTGATTTACAAATCGATGATCACATAATAGCAATCAATTCATCCGAGACATCTTCAGTGGGAATTATACCGGCGGCAGTTGCGGCACATCGACGATCAAGTTTAGGAAATGCTGTGAAAAACAAACGAAAAAGAGAATCGATTGCGCCATTGGAATTAATTCAATCTTCAAAGCAGTCGGCTGGTCCTTACAAATTTCACAGTCGCAATGATGCCGACGATTCTTTAAATATCGAAGCTACTGATACCGGGAACGATGGTTCTGATACTGGCAACGGTGCATACAATATCATAGATTCGGTTATCGCCGAACTATCAATTGGAAACGCACAAATTGTTCCGACTCAGAATATCGCTCTCACATTTTCGCATGCGAAGTCAAAAGACGAGTTCAAGATAAATAAAAAAAACGAAAATTCAAACAACGCAAACAATCCATTGAAACAAGATCAAGATCGGAAGGAAAATCAAGAATCGGATATGACATTGCGATTGGCGAGGCTGCCTGCATCTGAACTTGACAAATTTTTAAATGGGAATTCTGCACAGTATGAAATAACTGGTTCTCATGATTTAGAGAAACAAATTGAAAGCTGTAAAAATATGATGGACAGATTGGGGGCATATACCGATCGCATTACTCCAATGCTGTGCTCTGCACAACCCAATGAATTAGCACTCATGAAACAACTATTACAACGAGTTTCTCACCATGCGGTTTTGCTTCAGACTCGCTGGAATGCACTATTTCCGACCACTGACGTTGCATGGAAACAGTATGCTCATTTCTATCTTGTTGTGGTAGATATGGACAAAATTCCTAAACCGCCGACAGTGAATTCTGTTAAGCCAAATGCCGTTAAATGCAAACGGATAGAGAAGCGGTGCAGAGCACGGAAAGTTTCTTTGCAAGCGCTTTATGACGGATTTTTGGTATTCTGTTATAACCAGAAGAGTATCGCAACTGCCTCTCCGGACAAGCTGAAACCGCACATAGATGCTTGGCTTAAAACAAACCATATCCAGTTGTGGAAGGCAAATAATACAAACAAAGAGCTTGGACGAATTAAGAGCAAAGACACTGAGAAGCGGCTACTTGGTTATGCCGGATTAGTCTTCAAGACGACAGTGGCGGAAGCCAAAAAAAAGAAAAAGGAGAACAAAGAGAAGATAGCGAACACTCGCAGAAAAAGACTTGCAATGGAACAAGGTCTGCCTTGCCCGGCAGAGATAGAATATGAATCAGAGGAAAGCGATGCAGATGATGAAACGTGCGTCAGTCACCTGAATTTATGATCACTATCTAACATTACGAGTCAGGATTACTGTAATTTTAATAGCTTGACTTTCCCCACAGAGGATCTGCCATCTCCCTGAACAATTCCCAACGTGATTCGTTGTTGCAGAACAAGAATTGAACAATTAAGACGATTAAAACAATTGCAGTTTAGTTTGCGGCAAAACAATAGCAAAACAATAGCAACCTCTATTGCTGAAACTATATCGTAGAGGTTGTCGTTTTTATTTTAATCAAAGGACAGAATCTGAAGCAAATGCGCGGTTTAAAGGCGCCGATATGCGTTCGTTAAAAACGTGAAACCATCTAGTGGCTGCGGGCAAACATCCAGAAGGCACCGTCATACAAGTCAAAATCGACAACGGAGCCCTGTGTTGCCTGTGGAGTGATGCAGAGCTGAGCTTCGTAAGCATAGCCAATTGGAAGAGGTATTTGCATGGGTGTGCCACTTTGGTATCCATCCTGTCCGTTTATCGTCAAAGGATCACAATGATTAAGTCAATGCAAACGATGGGACTGACAAGATCAATAGAAAAGGACGTACCGGAATGTACCAGCTGCCAACATTTTTTGCAGGCGCGGCCGGAGGACAACCAAGCATCTTGGTCGGAGACGAATAGAGATCGGCAATAATCAAATCCTTCGGGTTTCGCTTCATCGCATAAGTTCCATTGAAGCTCAACCATACGTACGTGATACCTTCTGAATCCGCGTCCAAATTCGAAATCTGCAAATCGATAGTGTGGGTAGATAACGAGCCACAAACATTAAACAGCACACACCCCGATCCACTCGTGCAGTTGAGATCACGAGGATCCAGCGACAAATTTCCCTTATTTTGAGCTTCTCCGTCTCCGTCTCCATTTTCGGCAACAGAAGCTTTGCCCAGATGGAAACGACCACCCTTACCCCTGCCGCATTGAGAGCCTACTGCAGTCAAAGAGTTATAATAGCCACCTTCCATATTTGTTGGCGATGCATTCGCCACCATAACGACCATCACAGTCATCAAGCACAGGACGAACAAAGCTATCTCAAACAAACAACAAACAGAATCACAATCATATGAAGCGGAAACGAGGTTATGTAGAAATGAGGCAGTGTAGAAACGTACCACGTGCTCCCATTCTTGTGAAAAAGTGAAGCAAAAAATCGTTCGTCGCACATCGATGCAATCTAAAAAATCAACAGATCAAGTCCTTTGCTTTTGTAACTGACGCGTTAAATTCCAAAATTGGCAGCCTGCATTCATTTAATGATTTAGTGCGGCATTTGGATGGTCATGGTTATATCCCGCATCCCGGATATCATTCTGGAGCCATACGTCAACAGGCAGACCATTGACAATTTGAAGCGAATTAAAGCCTCGCGTTGCGTCCAACTGCCTTATGATTGGATTAAGGCCAGCAGCTAGTAGACGCTTCGCCCTGAACTCGGGCCTAAAATGTCGATCAGAAAAGGATAATGATACAAGCTTTACCAAGCTGCACCAATGCGACAAACCCGCCGCGATATCTTCCCACCTTTCAGTGGCAATGTACATCTGCGCTATTTCAACGTGCAGATGCGTCAAGGAGACAAGAATGCCGATCGAACTTACATATTCAGGATACAAAATCGTGACGTTCAGAGACGTCAATGTGGGACATTTTTGGACAAGATACGTTATATCCTCCGGCGTCAGACCATAGTCCGTGAGCGAAACCAACGTCTTGGACACCGCATCAATCATGCTGCGCCAATGAGACGGAGAAATGAGATTTCCAATCGAAAGATATGTGAGACGATCGAGAGTCGGGAACCAGATGCGGGCCGGTATCTCCGTTTGCTGCATGTAATAGGTGTGTCTCGGTTCCTCCTTAAATGCCGGTGAAAGTGAGAGGTACTGTAACGATTGAATGTCCGGCAGCTGCAAAGAGATGAATGTGCGGTTTCCTTGATTCTGAACCGAGAGTTCGATCGTATTCGGAAACAAGGCATTTGCATTAATGGTACCGTACCATTTGTTCTCGAAGTAGAGTTTGATGAAACGGCACGCTACCCACGGCTGCTTCCGCCCACAGGAGCAGAGATCGTTGAATAGCGCAATGTTAATGTCCAGATTATGAATGCCATGTTCGCAGAGGCGTTTGCCGAGTAAAGATACTACCATTTTCCACGAATAGCTTGTGCACCAACTCAAATCCAAATTGTGACGCCATCCTGCACCCGCTCTGGATAACCGTTGCCAGGCCAGGCAGGCTCGTTCCATTATCAGCAGGCGTTCACGTGTTGAAAGAAGTGTCGCAACCATGTCGAATATCTCTTTCTGAAACAGAACAGTGACCATTTTTTTCTTCAAAGACTACTCGCAATTCTGTTTTAGAAGTTATGAAGAAGACATATCCAAAGATTCTGCGAAGATTCTGCGAAGATTCGGCGAGAGTTTTGATTCTTTGAAGCCGTTGTCATCAAACGTTTTAATCCTCACATATTGCCATTTTCTTAAGAAAAGGGAAGGGGATATGTCGGGATTCCTGACCAGCTAAAAAATAGTTTGAAGCCATGTTTCTATTGGCAGGTCGTTTACGATAGAGAGCGAACCATTGCCACATTTTGCCGATAGATGCTGCGCGACGAGCTTGAGCTCGCGAACCATCAGCATCCGTATTTCACAGTCATTTGACGAGAAACAGAGCGATTTGAGATGTATTAGGCTGCGCAATTTTGATAAATCCAGCAGAAAAGCCTCGTACCCGTTTCTCATCGAATAAACCAGTTCGAGGCGCAGATTCAAGTGCGTTAAATTCACAAGTTCCGAGAGCGAACCAAGGTGCGACGGATAGCGGATCACGACGCCCAAAGATCTCAATTTCAAGCATTTTTCGGCAAGATGGATAATGTCGCAATCCGTGAGCCCATAATCCGTCAATGCCAACAGAGAATTTGATGTAGCATCAATTATCTGCTCCCAACAGTTATTAGTCATCAGCATACCAAATGAAAGATGCGTCAAATGAGGCAGCGCCGATACATAAACCTTGGCCGCCTGTTTATACACTCCAACATTATTTTCAGGCGCGATTGATAAGTAACGCAAGGACTGAATTTCTGGTATTCTTAGGTGATTATGCGACTTGCATTCTTTAAACCACGCCTTCAGCTTGACCACGTTTGGAAACAAGGCATTGGAAAGGATAATCCTTTTGTGCCGGGAAGCATCGTAATGGAGGTCGATTGAATGACAGGCTGGCCACGAGTTAACCAAGATAACTTCTGGTAACCGCCTTTGAGCGCAGAGCTTGTAAAATAAAGCGCTTTTAATCTTCAAGCGTTGAATGCTACGCTTGCAGATGCGTTTGTCGACAAAAGCCAATATATCAGAGCTATGCAGCGCGCACCAACTTAGATCCAAATTGTGACGCCAGCCGTGGCCTGTTTCAGATGCTCGGCGCCAGGCTTTGCAGACCCTCTCAATCACCAGCAAGCGATCACGAGTGGTGATGCATGACGCTATCAAGTCAAACAGCTCGTTCGGCAATGTCGACGCCATACCCCGATTTGTTTTTGCCTTTTTTTTCGTTGAAATTTCATCATTCAAGCCAATAATAAATATCAAATCATTAATCAAATATTAATTTAAATTGTGTGTTATCTGTTATCACGATCAAGTTCGCCTCTTAAGGACAAGTCGATGCGCCGACAGTCGTATCGCGATTTGCTTGTCTCCAAAAGCACAAAATGTGCACAAGATGAGGCCAAAGGGATTTTAACGGTCCGATGGAAAGCGCGGTCAATCAAAGCCAAGGAATATGAAATAACAGCAAGCGCAAATTGAAAAAATGCAAAGCAGGCATAAGTGTAACCAATTAATGGCAAGACAGTGGATAATTGAGCGTTCCAGGAGTTCCATGAATGTCGTGAAGACCATGAGCACCGTGAGCATCGGGAGCAGTGTCAAAGTGATTACAAGCGGCACGTAGACTAGTGATGTCGCGAGAAAAGTCGTTAAATTCACGTTCCTGTTGGTCGCAGGGCAAAGGTATATATGGTTGAGTCCATGTGTTTACCCACGCAGGTGACAATTCCACTTGAGCCAACGAAATCCGAGGTCGCGATTTCGCCTCAACTTGTGCTTGAACTTGTTGCTGGCCTTGTGGAAAGCTCAGAACCTGCGAATTTGGATGTGGGTACCAGTTCATCGGGAATGCCTGTGCCTGTGCCTGTACTTCTAATTGTAATTGTAATTGCGGCTGCGGATGCGGCTGAGTTGGTGCCTGTGATGTGATGAAGGCTGGAGCCGATGAGAATGGAAAGGAAGACGGAGATGGTGCCGACATGACACCTGCGAGGGCTTCCAATGCGGTGCTCAGATCAGCCGCATAGTTGTTCACTGAATTGGTGAATTGCTTTAAATGTCCCTGATCGTGAGTCGCTTGGGTTCTTTGATTCCATGAAGAGAATGACTTCATCGATGAGTCTGTTGAGCTTTCGAAACCAAACATTGTCTTGGCCGGATAATTGATATGGTGGCTGATAAAAGACACAAAACGATATTAGATAATAATAGAAAAAGAAATAACTAAACCAAAATACGAAAATGTTGAATAATGAGTGATGAATAATGAAACATAATTAAAACGGAGTAATGGAGTTGCATCGTCCCGGAGAGCTTGACCGTTTTTTCAATACAAAGTCCTCGCTCGGTTTTCGAAATTCTTAGCATCCGTTGATGCTCTTTGAATAGCGCTTCCTTTGAATCAATGCAATGGGAGTATTTTCATCCAACATCAATATACCGGAAAAGGCCAGTTGGAATGCAACTTTTTTAATGTTTGGAATATAATGTTTGGGATATTAAATTAATTGGCAATATGATTTCGCTAGGGGCATAATATCGAATAAAGGAGATGAAGGTATGAAGGCAATAAGGCAATAAGGGAATAAGGGAATAAGGAATGAAGGGAATACATGGACAAGGCAAAGGTGGGATTCAACATGATCTGTGGAATATTAGGCAAAGGTGGAGCGAGGAATCTTGGCGGGATTCAACAAGATCTGGGGCAAGGTGACGTTGACGACGGGACGCTGGTTAATGACCAAACTAAAGTCCAACAAGTCGCGCGCATACTTCTTGCGGGCGCTACCATTGAGAGTTCCGGTGCGGCCAGTCTCTGGTGAATACAGCAACTTGTAGCTCGCAGGCGATGGTCGCGCATAGCTGGCAGCTCCAGCCACGAGCTCCATACTTTCTGCCTTATTTGGCATACATTGCTCCATGATATAGGATTCATTCACAAACGCCTTGCCTGGCCATGCGCACTTCACCAACCAAGGGGCGTATGGCAAGACCGACAACACTTGACTAATGGCGACAGTGTTCAACTGGTGGTGCTTGGGAACCATCAGGTAGACATGGGTAATGATGTCAATGAGTTGATCCACGCTTGTGGCCTGCGACGGGAATCCATACAATTTGCCAAAAGCAGGACTGGATGCCTCGGCAAACACAGCCTGCAACTCTGTATCTGCTACCACTGAAGCGTCAGTTGGGTAATAGAGAGCAAGAGTGCGGCGAATAAATCGTTTGGCGATGCGTTGGTGCTCGAGCAAATCGTCACGATAATCAAACCCTGGCAAGTTAGTGAGGCCGCGCACATCCATTTCAATGTCAAAGTATCGGCTAGTCCATGGCACGCGCGCCCAATCGACATTGAGGTAATTGTGCATACCCAAGGACGAAAATTCGCTATAGATATCGTACTTGGTACCCTTGTTGAATAACGAGGGGAACCCCACGGCGAACAAGCCTGCGGTATACTCCAATGGATGAGCCAATAATGCTTTAAAAGGGTGATCGTCCCCCATCAAGCGCTGCATGGCCCAGGCCAATGGCGACAATTGAATATGGGTGGTCGAAAAGTGCTCCATGGGGATGAGGTTCGAATCGATAGAGTTGCAAGCAATCTTTGCCAGCATCCACGCATCGCCATCGGTCGGTACCACCCATTGCCCATCGACCACGATACCAACGGGAACCAATGTGGATGCCGATGAAAGGAAAAGGGCGAATTGAGCCTTGAGATTTGTGCGGTCCACAGCGGTCAAGTTCCAAGTCTGCAATGCGCTGGTGTAGTCTTCGTGATACAGCAAGCCCAATGCTGCCTTTGCGCGTAACGCCAACCAGTCAAATACGGGGATCTTGTCTTGCAGAACATCCAAGTCAGTAGGCTTTGTCTTTTGGATCAGAATCGGGTAGTAGGTGAGGCGGAGACGACCAAAGTGTGCGTCGCTCGCCCAATTGACTAAGCCCATGGGCTTTGGCCAGTACTTATAGATTCCTTCATAATCCTTTAACGTACTTAACACGATCGACGGGTCCGCCAACGTCATTGCCTTCCACTGTTCATAGAGAGCTTGATAATTGATCAATTCGACTGCTAATCCTGCTTGGCCACTGGCCGTAATGAGGTTTCCGATGGTGCCCTTGGGAACGGTAACGTTCTGAACATATCCTGAAGGCAGATTGGTCAGACCGGCCTCTTTCAATGATGCGTACCCAATGAGTGCCTTGCGAATTTGGATGGAGGCGGAACGCAAAGCGGCTGCTGGATCATTGGCCGCGAAATAAAGATAGTCCGGTATGTCTTGTGAGTCTTGCGATTCTTGAGAATCCTGTGAATCCTTTGAACCATGCGAGTCTTGTAAATCTTGCATCTCTGCATCGAAAAGTTGCACCTGTGGCTCGGCAAGAGAGGCAGCAGTGACAGCAGAAGTGGCGGCAGCGTTGGTGTCCTTGGCAGTGTTGTGAACAAAGGCATCGTTGATCGCAGTCACTTGTTCGAGATTGAGTGCTTTGCTGGCTTCTTGGAAGTATTGGAGGTCTTGACTCGGTATATCCAATGGCACATCGATGGGTACGGCAATAGCGGAAGCAGCAAACAAGGCAGCCACAACCGTGGCCACCAAGAGGGATACACCGGCAGTCATATCCCGAATGAAAGAATGATCTATCTGGATTGATCACTCGTATGTTCAGCAAAGAGGGTGGCATTCAATACAGTTGAAACGTCTTGCCGTTTCCGTTTCTTTTAAAACAAAAAAAAGTAACAAGAGAGTTGAACATAATTTTTTATTTATAAAGCACGCCTTTTGACGTCTCGAGTGTCCGCCGTATTTATTCTCCGTCGCTTCAACGAATCAGGAAAGATATATAGCGGGCCCGCATACTCTTGCGCCAAAACAACAAGTGGCGGCAACAAATGGACATCGAACGCTTCGGATCTCTTGCGTAGAATCATCTCCACTTGTTCCGTCAGAAGGTGACGGAGCACATCGGTAGTCCGTTTATTAGTCGGAGTTTCTTTGTATTCAAGGGCCTTGAATGTGGCAACAAATGTACCATTCTCTTCAAGAGTTGCGTCCTCAGCGGCAAGAAAACTTCCATGCATATTGGAGAGTAACACCGTCATTGCGTCAATATTATTGTTTTCGGCTGCTTTAATGACCGCGGCACTAAATACGGCACAGCCACACAAGGAGAGACGCCATTCTTTGTTAATCTCCTGCAACAATGCCTGAACGACTGCCTCCAATGCTTTAATATCGTTCTTACGCACCGCCCTCACAAGCATTCCACTGCTAATCTGTTGTGGCGATGGTAACTGTGAAGGAGGCATTTCACTTAAACGTGGAAAGGAAACCAATATCGGTACGATTTTTAGTAGTTGTGGAATGTGTTCTGAACGGCCATCTATGTTGGTTGCAGCTTGCAAAAGATCATAGTATTGCATCTCTGTTGTTGTCGAGAGGCGTTGAAGGAGTGCTGTAAAGAATTTACAGGTGGATCCAAGACGCGTTTCCCGTTCATTTTGATCTGAGCCGCCTTGTGACAAGAATTCGGCAAGTATACACGCACGATCAAGCCACTGAATGGTTTTTGGACGATGATCGCAGCTTGTTGGAACTTTTAGATGCCATTGAGATGGCCCTTCCTCCAGGCGCGTTGTCCATTGTGCCATCTGTGTACTATTCATCCCGCATTTTATCATCGCGGCCAATAACGTGTAATTGAACTCTCCAACCGCATCGTCGTCGAGAATTTCACACTGCGTTGACTGATTCCCGGTTTTATTGCATTCTCTGCAGCGCTCCAACGGAATAGAACATGCCAATAACGCTTCGGTATCCTTTTCCATTTAATTTTTGTCTTTGGATGCATCCCGTCTTTTTTTTTGGAAAAAAAAGAATATGATTTAAATTTGTTTTATTCTGTACAGAATTATTATGTGGGAGCACATTGAATTGTACCGTTCTTTAACGCGCTTCTACACCGAATGCGATCGCCCTTTGGAACAGTTATGCCCAATCCCATGTCCGCAGAATCATCTGATGTGATGAACACGAATGGCACAATATCATGAAGCGCAACTCTGGGGTATTGTCATGCGGCAATAAGATGCGGCATTACTTGCGACAATTTCATTTGACTCTTTCCCCATTGCCTTGCTAGAGTACGGGCTGGGGATTTGCCTCCAATGGCTATTGACAAAGCAAAGCCAGCAATAGCACCTCACTCTTCAATCAAACTGCAGCTTTAGTCTGGCTATTGAAGCGTGTGTGGTATGACAATAATTGTTGATGGCGCACGATATTCATATTATTTGATGTTATTTTGATGTTATTTTATATCATTTGATATTTATTCCAAGTCAATAAACTAAAACAAATTAATGTTAGCATTTTAACTTTAATGGAACGCTCTTTGCATCTATCATATGCGATTCGCGCCGCATCGTTGCACACAACAGTTAATTAAAGCAGGATAATGTATCACGAATGAAATCATCATTCGATGGTAGTTTTTTTAAATTAAAAATAATTAGTTGCACGTCGATGACTCAACTGCCCATCATCTCGTGCATTTGGCGCAGTTGACGCAATTCGTTTGATCATTTGTTCATTTCTTCAAATGAAGGCGGCGAGTGGAATGCACCTGCTCCTCTTTCTGTCCGCATACGCGCTCCTCTTGCTTTTGGGTCCTGTTGCAGCCTCCTTGGACCCCGATTGGGAACGCGACATCAAGCCCGCATGTAGCTCGAATGACCTCAAGAATCTGGACGCCGACCATCCTTTCAGGTTCTTGGCCAAATTCTGCAACGACCACGACGACTTGGTGAAGCAAGAGCTCGAGCAAGCCCAACAGGCCCGACGTTATCTGGCTTCTTCTTCACCTTATCGCACCGCCTCTGCATCGTCCACCTTGGACGCCAATGGCTTACGAAACAACCCAGAAGTTCAAGAAGACATTGACGATTACGACGATCAAGTAGTCACGTACCACTATGACTATATCACGGTTGGAGCAGGTGTTGCCGGTTGCGAATTTACCGCTACGATGCTGGAACATCCCTCAACAAGCAACAAGAAGTTTGCGCTCATCGGCAGCGGGCCTGATGTCGCGGGCAAGAACGATACTCAAGTCTCTCTCTGGAAGATTGGATCTAGCATGCCCGTCCACAATTTGAATTCAAACGACAAGTTCACACGCGATATCCCACAATGGCAATACCCCGAGGCGCAAGCTCTTGGTGGCGCATCAACAATCAATCCATCGGCAATGGTGAAGCCTCCATGTGACTACTGGAACGATTGGAACTATACCTCATGGAAATGCGAAGCCATGCGCGACATTATCAATGGCGTAGAGAACTACAAGAGTGAGGACACGAGCGGCGGCGTCAATCACGGTCACAGCGGTCATACCGTGATTACCACTTTCCCGGCCGAAATAGAGACTCAGAAGTGGGCACAGGCATTCCATGATATATTGCCCGACGTACCCATCTTGCCCAACCAGGACAGCTTTGAAATTGGCATTGCTGACGTTGGCCGTGGAATTGATGTCGACGGGGACGGCAATCCAATTCGACAAAACATCTATCGCAAGGCCATCTACAACAAGACTTTGCCCAATCACCCTGACTACGAACCAAAATTGGACGTGTTTGATTCCTTCCGCTGCGTAAAGCTCCTGTTCAAGAACAATGGCAAAGTAAAAGGCGTTCACTGCATCGATCTGCGCCGCGGCCGTGTTGTCCGCTTCCTTCTTACAGATCCCGATGAGGGCAAAATCATTTTGTCTATGGATGCCGTCCGCACTCCGCCATTTTTGGAACGTTCGGGAATTGGCAACCGCACGATCATCGAAAGTCAAGACATTCGCGTCCGTCACGAGAATCCAGCGGTAGGAGAGGGTCTTATGGCGGATTACAATACTCCCGGTTTCGTGTTTGGTTGTATTTCGGGGTGCCCCAAGAACCATACCAGTGGCCATACCGCAATGGCTTATTATCGTTCGCCTTTACAAAAGGCACTGAATAGCGTGACTGGATTGAAGACATTGGATTGTCAATCCGGCTGGCGATACTTCATCGAAAACGCATTTTCAGTTTCCGTGTTCCAAAACGTGTTCCAATCGGTCGGTTCGGCGCATATGGCAACCGCAGACATCTTGACAGACGACGAATTGGTATACAACAAGCTCTTTGATTCACCCTTGGACTCGATGCCTGCCGCATACATGGTTAATATCACGCGTCAAGTGGTGGAGAAGCTCAAGGATTACGGTCTAGTGTTGAAGGAATTGAGTCCCACTCCAGCTGTTACTGGAACTACACCGGAACAGATTGCAGCTTGGGTAAGCAAAAACGGCGTCCCACAATACCACAACCAAGGAACTACTCCGATTGGCAAGGTGGTGGACGAATTCCAACGCTTGATCCACGATCCCACCGTGATGATCTTGGGCGGCGGTGTTATTCCTCGCAACAATCAGCTGTGGACCCATTCTTCCCACTACTTTGCCCTTGTATCGGGTCGAAAAGGCGCGATCGACTTGCTCACTCGTCCCGACATGTGATGATTTCTCGGATTCCAATTTCTTTCCCAAGCTTTTATCTCCATATCATTAATTTATGCTAAAACTTTAGAATTAAAATTAACGATCCTATATTGAAGTTCTTTTTAAATCACAAATATTCTTTTATTCGAGTATTGCAACTGTTTCCAATGTCTCCAGTGCAGAACGCAATCGCAACCCGTGTCATGTTTGTGCGGCTGGAGCTCCACCGCCTTGGGCCAAGTCTGCAATGGTGATTGACTTTAACAATGCGCGCTGTGATGACAGTAACCAAACACGTAGATAGTCTTGACAAACAGAGGCTAGAAGATCTAAACACAAGATCATTTCCACGATCAACGAATTTAATTTTTTTTTTTTACTAGAACAACCCGATATACAATGCAGTCCTATGCATTTACAACAAACTACCTTTTCGGTCGGTTCTGCCGCGCGAGTGCTGAAGGAATTGTTACAACGCATTCACTTAATTCTCCAATCTCAGCCAGAGCTTTGCTCAAGTTAGAAAGCTTCTGCCAGCATGACGATGACGATGATGACGATGCGGTGAAATCTGTGGGCGTCGCAGAAATGGAAGTTGAAGTCGACAAGAAATATAACGACGGGGCAGTTCCAGGCTCGGGCACAGCCCATGGACTGGACATCGACTTTTTGGGCGGTGTTCCAGGAACAATGTACAAAAGAGAGTCAGGGAGAGACTTGACGAATGCGTTCGTTGCCGCCAACGGTAGAGTCCAGTCGGACATGATATGCCACATATCCTTTTGGGGATCATATAATTCGACGGCCGTTCCATCTTGACCACCCAAAAGGACAGCTCCGCGACCAGGCAAAGCGATCCAGTGGTGCTGATATTTGTAAGATAAAAACGGTTCTGCAGCTCTCGTCCACGTGTATAGTGATGAATCGTGTTCTACAATCTCTTTGGCACAATTCCAAAACCGCTTTGCGACTATCGCTGTGCAAAAGCTCACTGTGACGTAAAGCAGACATTTTCGACGTGATCTCCTCTTTAATACCCGTGATGCCTTCTCAACTCCAGCTTTTTCTTCGTCTCTATCTTCGTCTCCATCTTCATCTCCATCTTGGTCTTTGTTAGCAGCTTCTGTAATATCGTCAGGCAAATTGAAGGAACATATACGCTGACCATCCGAGCTGCCGGGAATTTTGATGTAAGGTGCGTTACATGACAAGATTCCCTTGGGAAATAATTTGTTGTCTAAAAAAATAGATCCATCATCAGTTGTGTCGGTTGTAGTACAGGTGCGTCCGTGAAAATGCGATTTGGGCGAAAAACAATAGGAATGGTTGAGCCAGACTCCCCTTAACAAGGATAGGCGTTGCACCACTTTCAACCTGGAAAGTCCATCAAATCGCCCACCAACATACACTACATTTCCATCCTCTCATATATCGGGATCGCAGATGCAATCTCATTGGTTGTAAATCTCTTCATTTTTCGGCTTTTCGGCAACTCTGCCAGTAAAGAAACACAATGGTTCACATCAACAGTATCGTCACAGAGCATCAAGGGTGCAAATGCCACATGTATGGGCTGTAAGGACTTGGAGTAGCCACTACCTACGGATAGTCTAAATGCGAGGAAGCCAATTGTAAGAGAGTCAGAGGCCATGGCAGCAGACATTCAGACAAGACCTCAATGATGTGATGGTACAGATTCCACGGCGTGATCTTATAGTGCGCGAATCGTTCTGCCCGCGTTTTAGGTGCTTGAGATTTTTTGCGCCTGGTCATTTGTCACGAAATGATTCAAATGAAACGTAAAAAAAAAACTTCCTCGATCCTATTGCACGTGAAGAATTTAATTCACACAAATCATGAGTACAAAAAGTCAAGTTACGAGTCTTCGAACATTAGTGCCGTACGATTGGCACGACGGCGGAGAATGCTACCTTTCATTTGAAGAAAAAGCATGCGCCGCACGAGACCCCTGTGAAACAGAATCATGCGCCGCAAAAGATGCTTGCACAGCACAAGACAAATGCAAAGTAGAATCCGGACATTGTAACTGTCCAGTTGACATTCCGCTGGATCGATTGTCATTGCAACATCAATGCAAGTCGGCATTCACTTTTATTCATCGGCGTGAATGCGATCATTGTGATTTTACAAACATATATGAGGATTCTGGTGTGATCAGTTCGGAGCCTCGAGACGAGTGCATCTTCGTGTTTGAGATCACTGATCACGACGGTTCATGCCATGGAGCCCTTTCAAGCGGTCGTATTGGCGGTGGAAATCAACGCGGTGAGATTTTCTACAGTGGTCCCATATTTATTTCCTTCGAATCCATTCGTGGATTTGATGACATCGTGCTTAAAGCATTGTTTCCAGATTCTACCACATCTCTCACGAATGATTCAGCAGCTGGCGGCGCAGTTACTGAAACCGCCTCCCACTTGGTGCCTTTGTCTCTGCTTGACATCTCCACTTTGATCGCTCATTATGCTGCTCAGGGACATCTATGTATTGGTTTAGGTCCAACTGATTTTTATGCGAATATAGCTTCACGGAGATGGAATTACAACGATGAAGACGAAGACGAACAGGAATAGTAGTACGATCTTGGTTAAATTTATTCTTATGTAATTATTGAACATGACTTGCAATTTGGTCGCTGTTAACCGCTGTTTCGCCTCGGAGATTTGACAAGGAGAGATCGATTAATGTTCACATAAGCCAACGTTCTGCCACATAGTTGGCTATATCATACACTAATGCAAACTGAGTATGTACCCGCGAGAGACGGTTTTCATGAATAAAGATTTCATCTCAACACGTTACATCTTTATTTTAGTTTCTGTGAAAATAGATATTAAAATTTTTTAGAGCTACATTTGTTTATTTTGTTTTGATAACGACAGCCATGACGACGACAAGAAGCACGGCAACTACCGCAATCGTCGTAACAGCAAGCGTAGAAAATACAGAACAATGGAACAAATGCCGTAATTGTTTGCTTAAAGACATTTCTGATGTGGTGATGGAAATGATATTCGAATACCTTGTGGCATTAGATCTCGCAGAGATTGCTCCTATGAACTCAAACTCCCGTATTAGGTTATCTGCAACGCGCTTGTATCATACGGACTCTTGGACAATGGAACTCTTAATGATGCGTGGTGTAAATATACGCGAATTGAGAAATAACCGTGTATGCGTGTGCTATCATCTTGAAACATCCGGCATGTCAGTCGGTGTACCATAAGTTTTTTCGATGGTAAGCGCCATTTCTAACATCATTGACGGTACCGACGCGAATGATCTTTGAGGATGGTATTGAGGATGGTATTGAGAAGTGCCTTTGCGATTGCTCCCGTCTTGTGTATTACATACCATGGGCACAAGTCTTGGAGATATGCGCCCTATCTTGAGGATTCTGGGGCAAACAAAGGCGCCAATAAAGATATTAAAGCTATCGGCAGAGTTTACCTCGAAAGTCTGCATGCTTTTACGACCGTGGCCGCGCCTTGTTCTTTTGGTTTCCATCACGGAAGTTCTTCAACTTCAATGGATATTCCCTTGGCTGTATATTCATTTATTTGGGCCCATGATTGTGCAGTCAAAAGATATTTGGCCGAAACAACCAAGAACATGAACAAAAAGAACAAGAACAAGAACGAGAACGAGAACGAAGGAAGTTGGGACCGTGGTACTTGCCGGAATTGCATGAATTGGAACTCGGCGGCGATTTGCGACCGTGCTTTACAGGCTGTAATATTTGAACAGTGGGTTAAGGCAATGCGTGATTCATTGCGGCGACTCGGATTGACTTGGCCCGGACGTCATTACAACACGAGCAGTATTGTGCTTAAAACCTCCAAAGAAGCAGCCGAAGAAGAAAAGAACATGATATTGTTACTTGAGCGCTTATTGCTCTATTCACCGACAGTGCATGTGTTTCGCCTAATGCGTGCCAGCAAAGAATTGCTGGAATTTATTGCAGAAACAAGATTCGCTAATCCAGCATCGACACTGAAAAAGACGCGGCGTCGCTACGAAGATGCAGCAACAGAACACTGCCAGCGTGTCGTATTTGGACGTAATCCAACCTCTGCAGAATTAAACAACAAAAAACAACAACAATAACAACGATAATGAAGACGAAGGCGCTCGAATCCTTTGAGGAATCTGAAGCATGTGGGGCCATTTACAAAAAAAAAAAAAACTTGACTGCCCCGGATGCCCGTAGGAACATCTAATTATGTTTTGTGGTTTTGTTATCTTAATTTAATTACAATTTAATTACAATTTAATTACAATTGTAATTAAATTCATTTTATTTTGTTTTATTTGAACAGTTCATGTCAAATGTTTGTGCAGTTGTGCAGCGACTGTTATAGTCATTATAAACGCGGGCGTTCTCAACGGGTGCGCAGCAAATGCATTCTTGGGCTGCGAAGATCGGATTATTATTACTAGTGACGTTTGTAGCGGCGGCCTGGAGCAGCGACACTGGTGGTAGATGTGTACCGATTGATCCGAGCTACAAGCCGACATTACCACGCGATTGGGGCCAACACACTGAACAACGCTACGAGTACTGGTGGAACATGGGTTTGCTCTCGGTGAGCGGCGCCAACGGCACTAATAATGACAGAGAGCCGCGGTTCGGATATCTCTACGGATTGAATCGGTGCTCGGAGCAGTGCGAAGCAGACCTACAGAATCACTCTTACATTGGCCTGTTTCTCATCACAGACAGGGAGACGGGACAGACGTGGAAAAACCTCATTTTCCTCGAAGAGGGCGATCCCAATGGCATGCGCGCGGACGAAGTGGCCCTCGTCTTTGGCGGATTCGAAGCAACCGTTGACTCAAAAACGGGTCTTGTTGGTAAAGTTTTCGGCAAACTCAAAGAATTGGCGCTGGATCTCTCGCTTGGCTTGCCGAAATCCAAGCCAGCGACGCTGCAAGATTGGCGTTTTCCACATCGGCTCGAATCTCTTCATATGGTTTGTGCAGCACAGCCCGTGAGTGGAACATTACTTATCAACAATGATGATCGAATAGATCTCTTAAAAGACTCGGGACGGCAACAGTTGCAGGTAGTAGGCACGGCGTTTACGGATCATTATTGGTCGAGTAAGTCGTGCGTGAAGATATTTGACGCGAAATGGAAGTGGTTCTTGCTGCACGTGGATGCGGGCGATTTGAGAGTGGATATGATGATTGAATTGTCGAGTGACAAGAATATGATGCGCTTGATGCTTCCCGATGGCGGTTCCCTCCCGATCACAAATTTTACAGTTACGGAGACGCGCTATTGGATTAGCAAGCGTTCCAAGATCAATTATCCAATCGAACACCGCATCGACGTGCCTTCTCTTCAATTACGGCTGGAGATAAAGCCGCTCGTCGACGACAATGAATTCTTCATGATTGGCCGGCCCATGTTTTACGAGGGACCCTCGATCGTCACATGCATTCGCAAGGGTATCCGATACTCTGGAATCGGCACTACTGAGTTGAAGGGCTTTCACACCCATATGTAATATCATCATCGATGTGGCACATTTAGAAGTGCATTCAGCAAGCGAATTAACGCGGCCTTTTGCCTTTTAGTGCTTGGTCAGTTAAAAACCGGCCACTGAAAGATTTACTTTCTGCTTTGCTTGCGGATTCAAACCGGAGAGTTTGCAACGCAGCAGTTGCAGCAAGCCAGCTTTTTTTAGTTTGCATATCAACCGTAGAACCGAGCTGAGATGGGGCTTGTTTAACACTTTCCATTTCTTTCTACGTGCGCGAATCCTTGTTGAAAATGGCCTTGAATATCTAGAGGGAATTGTTTTAGGATCGAAACCGGCAAGCAGATCAAACCGCATATGTCGGTAAAAGATTCAAGCGCAGCTTGCGGTAAGCAAAGCAACCGTAAGGCCAGCGAAGCAGTAAAGGCAACTTCACCGGAGGTGGAGGGATCGTAGTTTCACCACAACTTCACCGGAGGTGGAGGGTCATGGTTCACCACAACTTCGTTTAACGGCTGTCACGTTGCGGAATCTATGTTGGCTGACAATACGGCTGTGAATCGACACAGTTGAGAACCAGACGATTTTCAATGCAGTTTCAATAAGCACAGCTTGTTTTTCCACCAGCACGTCAAACTGCACACTTCTACCTGGAGTCTTTCTATCTTTAATGGTGTTACGCCGACTGAATCCATGTGGGGATGGCCTCGAATGGCTAAAGAGTGCAGCTAAGAATCAAGTTGTGAGAGTAGCTGGCAAACAAAGTAGCCGCAAGGAAATTGACACGGATTGCAACGCGGTTGTGCTGAAACACGCTTTCGATGCAGTTTGCTGCAAGCCTTGCTTTTTTATTTCAAACATCAACCATACATCTCGGTAAAAAGATTCAAGTGCAGCTTGTGGCCAGCTGGCGAAGCAGTAAAAGGCGAAGCAGCCGTAAGGCAACTTGAGCGAAGCTCAGGGCGATGTGACTATGTCACAACTTCAACGCAGTTGAAGGAGCGTGTGATTTCATCACCAACTCCGTTGTTCAAACGCAGTCGTGAGACAAGCAAAGCAGTAAAAGGCAACTTTACTGGGAGTAGAGAGGTCGTGGTTCACCACAACTTTCTTACTCGAATCTCAAAAGGATGGTCTCGAATTGGTCGAGTACATAGCTAGAAATTGACGTGGAAACGCAGCAGGAAATTGTTATCGAGTGGCCAGAAGACACAGCTAGGAATGGACACAGATTTAAAATCGAAGAGTTTGCAACGCAGTTGTGGTGAAACCACGACCTCCACACCTTCGGTGCAGTTGCGGTGAAACTACGACCTCCACACCTTCGGTGCAGTTGCGGTGAAACTACGACCTCCACATCTGCGGTGCAGTTGCAGCAAGCCCAGCTTGTTTTTTTTTTTGCTTCGCACGTCAACCATACATCTCGGTTTGAAGGTCTCATTCCGTTTCTTTTCCTTGTCATGAGACGTAGTTGACAGACAAAGATGAAAGCATAGCTTTCAGTTATTGGTTAAAACCGACCAAGCTGCCGTAAGGAGATTGGTCTTGAATGGCTGGGAGATGCGGCTAGGAATTAACCTGGAGCGCAGCTTGAAACAACACGGCTTGCGGTCTTTTGCCGCTGATTCGCTTGTGGATTGAAAACTGGAGATGTTTTTTCGCTTAGATTTGGCCTCGAATAGCTGGAGGCGCGATCAGGGATTGGGTTTGGAAACGCAGCTGACAACTATACGGCCTTTGCCTTACGGCTGCTTCGCCAGCCAGCTGCTGCTGCGCTTGCGGATTGAAAAATGCACATTTTTTATAGCTCGTACATGAATCGTATGTTTCAGCCCAAAAGTTCAAGCGCAATAAAAGGCAAGTAAAGAAGTCATATCCTTCTGAGGGCGCAGCTGGGATTGGCATGGAATCTGTAGGTAACGCAGCCAGGAATTGGCTTAGAAGCGCAGCCGGATATCGAAGCAGCTGTAAGAAAACCGCACAAATTTAAAACTGGCTAATGAAGCAGTAAAAGAGAATCACACAGCCTTTTGCCTTACGGTTGCTTCGCCTTTTACTGCTTCACCAGCCAGCCAACTGCTGCTTCGCTTGCGGATTTGAAATCGGGGAATGTTTTACTCTGACGTCAATTGTAAACTCAATAAAACAGACGAGCTTCGTTTAACTCTTTCTATTGCCTTGTTAAAGAGCGCAGCTGGCTGGCGAAGCAGAAGGCTGAAATTTATGTGGTCGGTTTTTAACTGATCTAGCAGAAAAGGGAATTAGCATCGAATGGCCAGGAGACGCAGCGCAAATGAATTAAAAGCGAGGCAGTTTTTTTTTCGTTCATTCATGAACCGTATATATCTGTAAAGGCTTCTATCTCTTTCCATCATAATACAGGGCACAGTTGCGCATGGGTCTCGAGTGGCAAGAAAGCGCGCAGCTGGTGATTATTTGTCTTTTGGCTCGAACCCAGCACAACTTGATGATAAATGCAGAGTAGAAGTCAGGCTACGTTTGTGGCAAGTGTATATCGCCGTCCTTTTGCGTGACTAAAGAATGCGGCTAGTAGTCGAGTTAGGGGCGCTGAGTAACACGAACGTTTGTCGCTGTTTTGCTTGCGGATTCGAAATTGGAAAATCTTTGTGCGGTGACTACATAGTTTAGTAGGAGGGCTCGTCGTGCCACATTTAATCGTCTTTCCACTCTATTTTTCGTTGCAAAGGAGTCGATTGGCTTGGGAACCAGCTGATAAATAGGCGGATCAGCCGAAGCGAAATTGACACAGCTTTTTCTGCTGATTTTTAGCTGTGTTTCTTTTAGTTATCTTCAAACTCTAATCTCCATTAAAATGGCTCAGTTTTAAATTAAAAATGTTGAGCAACGATAACTGCTTAGAATCGGCAAGGATTTGAATTGATTGGTGCGATTAGATCATTGAATTTTTTATCATTAATTTTAATCAAATTTATTTTATGATGTATCAAATAACATATTAAATAACGTATTAAATAATGAATTAAATAACGTATTAAATAATGAATTAAATAATGTATTAAATAATCAATTAAATGATACAATGAATAATAATGCAATAAATAAACATCAAAAGCATTCAATTAAACTTTTATACTTAATTTTATTTGTATCTAATTCAATTTAAAAGTCAATTGATGCGATCTTTACGTCCTCAGATCTTTATTCCAGCTAATGTAGCAGCCTCCACAAGCGAGTCCTCAACCGGATAAAACTCAACAAGGGATGCCGATGAAGTCATGAAATCATGCGCTTTGAATCCATCATCCACATCAAATGCCCATTTATAGATATTTTTACGATCGGTTGAAGACTCGTTGTGGATGCGTTCGTCCAGGAACAATAATCTCGGGTCACCACCAGGCACCCATACCCCGTTTTGTACATTTGATTTGTTGCCGCTGTTTTTAGTTCCCAGCCCGTTTCGCGTCCATTGCGGCTGTTTCTGTGTTGGTTTGTATTCAGATTCACGGCTTATTCTGCCATTGGGGACCATTCAAAAACATATCCTGCTTCGCAGTTATCATGAAACCGCACGCTCGATTCGAGTCAAAAGACAACTGAAAGAGTTAAACGAGTTTTTCAAGCCGAAATGTGCAGTTTTATACACTGGACATCCCGACAAGAAGAATCCTGACTTGAAAATATTGGAAACAGAAGAAGCAACAATGTTTTCAGGCCGGGCGCGTAAATTGATAAGTCAGCGAAAAAAAAACTCTCCCGTTTTAAATCTGTGCCAATTTCCTTGCAACTACTGCGCTTATCTGCTGAGTTTGCCTGCTGTGCTTACCGGCTATGCTCTCTATTCATTATGTGCCAATTTCTTTACCGTTGCTTCGATTTCCAGTTGCACCTCTCTAATCATTCGAGGCTATTTCAATGTGGATTCGAGCTGAAATAACGGAAATAGTTAAACAACACACCTTCAAGCAGATGTGCCCAGTTTCAAATCTGTGTCAATTCTTAGCTGCACCGTCTAATCATTTTGGCGCAATTCCAAGCACTGCCCATCTGAACACCTCAAAAAGCATTCGCGGTGAACATGTATGAAAGAGTTAAATGAAACAAGCAACGAATTTGCCGGCGCTGTGCACATTGATGTTCTAATGCAAAATCTTCAGTTTCCGAGCCGCAAGCAAAACAACGATAAAAAGCCATATAAATTTTTCGAGCCAATTCCTAGCTGCGTCTCTGGCCATCGCCACAGCGATTCGAATGTGGGTACAACGGAAAAGAGTTAACCGATGCCTCCAGGCATAAGCATGCAATCTCCCTGCAGCTGCTTCATATCCTCTGGCTTCCAGGTTGAAGTATGCAGCTGGATGTAATGATGAAAAAAAAACTGTCCAATTTCAAATGTTTAGTCCTTCTGGGCCAATTCCTAGCTGAGCTGCTGTCTAACCACTTCCACAACTATTCTGCAATCGAAGCAAAAAAGCAGCTGTAAGGCGGGAAGATAACGGTAAAAGACGGAACGAAGTATGCAATAAGTTGTCTTATGTTGCGCTCGAACCTCTTGCTAATGTGCGCTTTGATGTGATAATGAAAAAAGCAAGTTGGATTTGCTGCAACTGCACCACAACTGCGTTGCAAACTTCCAATTTCAGATCCATATCAATTCCATTACGACTGCATTCTCTAGCTATTCGACATCATCGCGAAGACAATAGAAAGAGTTAAATGAGGCTCCAGTTTTTAATCCGCAAGGGAAGCGGCGGCAAATTAAGCAGAATGCATAGCTTTCTGTGATCGGTTAATATCGATGAAACAATAAAAAGGTAAAGGCTGCGTCCATTTCCCATTACGACTGCTTTAACTGCCGCTCCGCTCTGTAGTTATTTCAGCCAATTACTAGCTAGTCTCTCCATTCGAATCTATTCAGATGAGGATTGTCGGCGTTGCTGTTGCTGATAATGAAAGTGTTTGATTCGGAGAGGAACACGAAGAAAAATGACAATAAGAGATCTTATGGTTTGCTTCACCTGCTTGTTACCGCAAATGCAAATGTTGCGCACCACTCAATGAAGAAATATCATGGATTAGAGATTTGTAGCACATCCCAGTAGCTGTAATCGTTGCAAAAACAACCGCTGTAAAAGCAATCGCTGTAAAAATAAATTAAACCGTCGAAATACGTGCAATAAATAAACAATAACAATAGCAATAAAAATAACAAATATATTTTCTCTTTATTTTGTTCATTTGTTTGTTCATTTGTTTGGTAGATTATCAGAAAGCTGCTTTCGACTCATCCAAAGCCCCAACCAGACAAGGCCACGAATCGGCTGGAGACGGCATCACCAAGACTCCAAATTGAGAGACAGGCCCCTGTTTGCAGGAGGTACGTCGAAGGACACGGAAGAAACCAAGGCAGCAGGGCTTGTATTGACCAAACCGGTATTAGGCACTACAAAACAACAGACGTAAAAGAATGCACAACCCGATGAATCCGACGATTGTGGCGGTACACAATTGCGTATAATCCAAAGAGTGCGGTTGCTGCACGACGCCGTATGCAGCACGTCAATCGATCGTCGAAAATACATCATGGCCATGTTTGAAAAGGTCAACGGTGGCCGAGTGGTTCAGGTGTATTCCATGCACTTGAAAGGGTACAATTCGTGGCAAAAGAATGCAAGCTTTCGACATCGGAGCAAGGCCGGCTATACCGGACCGATGGAAATCGTTCTGAAAAGTTGTATTGTTCCAAGTGGTTTGCCACAGATATGTGTGGTGCGCATCCATCATCGCCGATGACATGAATGAAGACGAAGATGAAGAAGTCAAGTTTCCGGATTCATTGTCTCGTTTTCACCTTCTGCGCCAACACGGCTTCTGTTGCCGGCATTGGAACTAATGAAACAGCCATGGAATTCAGGACATGCCGCAAAATAGACTGAATTTGGGCCAAAAGTAATGCAATGAATGTCACCTTCAAGGCTAGACCAGCCATGAGGCAAAAGGCGCGCACGATTCATTGGCTTCGGATCACGTTTCCAATCTCGAATTCTCGCACAAAGCTGCTCTGCAGAATCGCCCAATTTTAAAACACTTATGTACTAGGCATCATTCTATTCGAACCAAGCACAGCTTATAAACAACATTATAGCAAAATCTCAGCCGTTATTGCGACGGGCAAACAAAAAATAAAAAAAGAACGACATTCATCGATGAACATGCAGCTTGCACTCATTTGTTCCCAAATGTGTACCTTAATCATCTTTTTTGGCTTTCTTACATAGTCACCACAAGTCACTGCACCACAAAGCACTGCACAAAACACGTGACAGAACGACACTTTACGGAGCAGTATTATGGCCGTCTCAATGTCGATGATTGCAATGATGATAACAATGATAACAATAACGACAATGGCAATGATGGCAAGCGGTCAAGGTGCGCAAGACGCCGTAGTAATAATGGACAGCTGTCCCTTTGGATGCGGGTGGTCGCCACAGGTGGCTGCTGCACTTCCCCCTTCACCACTCGTCATCGGTTACTATAGCCGAAACGTGCCGAACGACGCCATTGCAATCGATTACCCTCTCCTTTCGGAATTTGCCAGGGTCAACAACAATACGATCTATCTGATGCGTGCCCAACCGGAATTGGCCCGCTACGTGCTCTGTCAGGTTCTCCAATCCACATTTGGCCCAGATCTGTTGATTTGGCAGGGACCCGAAGCGCTCAGCGGCTGCGTGAAAGATCTAAAACCGTGGCTTGTGGCAACGGGTTACATAAATAAATTTCCTCCGAATCTTATCAAGGCCGTTTCGATCGGCGACCGTATCCTTGGTCTTCCCAAGAGCTATGAATACTGGGGCATCTGGTACAACAAGGCGTGGTTTGCGTCGCTGGATCTAACGGCTCCGGTCACGTGGAGAGAATTTTTAATCTTGTTGAAGACGATCAAACAGCTCCACCCAGATATGAGCCCAATTGGCATTAGTTCGGCAGGTGATTGGCAAGCAATGACGTGGTGGCAATATCTGTGCCTTCGTCTTGGAGGCAAGGCGTGGCGTGACGATTTCGTGCAGGGCAAGATCGATGCATTCAATTCGATTCACGTCGAGAGTTGGAAGAAAATGCAGGAATTGATGCCTTATTTTGCCCCGCTCAATACGACGGCGAGCACTGCTCCTTCGTTTCTGAACATTATGAGTGGTCTAGTCACCGGAAAATATGCAATGGTTCTCTCCTGGGGCATCATGCGCACTGTTCCCGAGGCCCTTGGTGTCAACCCTGCAGACTTTGATTTCTTCCCCTTTCCAGTTATCGATGATCCGGATTCGAAAGTTCTGTTGGCGGCAGATCAGCAATGCGAATTGAGCACCTTGACGATGTGGGCAATGAACAGCGAATTACGTAATGCAGATATGGCTCTCAAGTTTTTGGAACTGATGACGTCGACCAATTACAGTGCCCACTTCATCAACAACTACAATGGCGGCATACCGGCACTCACCAGCATCAGTCGACAAATCACGAACCCCATCCACGTCAAGGGCTTTGAGATGCTCAACAACGCGGCCCATACCGTGAATGCGATCGATGCAGTGATACCCAAGTGGGCACAGCTCGCGAAGCCCGTCATTTCCGCTTTCGTTAGTGGTGCTGTTAATGACGACGAGGGTTTATTGTCGCTGCTGTACAAATTCGAGACGATACGCCAAGAGGCGTTGCTCGGTCAAGCCGCGACCCCGGTGAATACATTTGATCCTGCAACAAGCACTCTCACATTAAAGTCGGCCACTGAAAACGCCACTATTCAATATTCCATTTCAGAGACAGATGTATACACTGCCAATGATCATCCGTACCTGGGTCCATTTGTACTGCCAGCCGGCATTCATTATATATTTGCGTACGCTCGAAGACCCGGAGTCATGAAGGACAGCGAAGTGAATCTGTTTCGCGTCGAGGTCGGTTATATCTTGCACAAGGGGGATACGTTGGAGTGGCGCTATTCGATCTCTGGTGGATTTGTGCCGGCTCTTCTCATTCCTGCCTTTGTTCCTTTCCTCGTCATCTCCATACTAGAGATTGCCGTCCGAAACGAGGGCAACATTGTCAAATGGACGTGCACAGCGGCGATCACTTCGGCTGCCGGTTCGTGGTCCAGCATGATTATCTTGCAATCTACGCTCGCATTTATTCAGGCGCAAGCGACACCGCGATTTGATGCCCGTCTCTTCCTATCTGCATTCATGGTGTTGTTTGTGACGCACCTCTTGGCATACGCATTCGCAATTACACACTGGATTGCTATCTCCTCCAATGCCCGCATCAAACCACTTATATTATCGAGCGGCAAGTATCGCGACGACTCTACTATAATAACAACAACAATAACAGCAACAACTGAGTCTTTGGCGGCGTCGTCCTTGTCGCCATCTATTCATACAAGGACATGTGGCTGCATGCTCTCTTCAATTATTACGTGGATTGTATCGCGTGCTCATGTCGCTGATGAAGCGCCTCAAGCACCAAATAATAAAAGCAAAAGCAAAAGCAAGAGCAAAAATGAGGTGCGGGTGCCAGTTACATTGGTGATTGCTTCACTGATAATGGCATTGGGAAGCACATTGGCTCGCTTTATGATTATTTTGTCGACAAATGTAGTGTCCTGCGAACAAAGGCCATCGACTTTGTACGTGGTCCTCGGGGGTCTGCTTCTGTTTCCGATCCAGCTCCTTTCATTCATGTCCTTCTTGAGCTACAAGGCGGTGCCCTTGAATCGATCACTGTTATTTTGTGCCTTGAATGTCGTGGGATTTGTGTGGATCTACTTTGTATCTCAAATTCATGCCACTTGGACTTGGTTGGAGGTCGGCCTGACGACAATATCGGCAGCAGAAGCTGCGGCAGAAACCAAGGGCTATTACATGACGAGCATCGAGGTGCTGATCAGCGGATTTATAGGCGTAGCTTTTGTCTTTGCGCCGGCCATTGTATTTGTGCCACATTCGATGGGCGGTCGAATCGCGCGCTACGAGCAAGAGATCACAACAGAGCATGAAAGAGTCGAGCGTGCAGAAAGGGAATTAGCTGTCGCACTCGGGCGTATTGAAATGATGGAGGAGACGGCACGGCTTGTGTCCATCTTTCATCCGTCTCAGGCAAATCTCATGCTCAAATGCGATCCGTTCGTCAAGTATCTCTCAAAGCTCCAGGACAATGACTTGAAAACAGCCGCAAGGGGTTTTACTTCAAGTGTTGAGACCAAGGAGACTATTCAGCGATTGACAAGTGAAGTGAAAGAAATGAACAGAGAATTCACGATACCGATATCACCATCAATGCCAATGTCATCATCAATACCAATGTCATCATCAATACCAATGTCACCATCCACACCAACGCACACATCTATGCCTCCAGCACGATCAACTGAAACACCAACGATAACGCCGATACCGACACCAACATCACAAACAGCTCTCACATCGCTAATGTCAAAGACGTCACCTACTCCACCGAAGAGATTAATGACAATAATATCACCGATATCACCGAAATCACCGAAATCACCGAACTCACAGAACTCACTGATATCACCTAAATCACCAAATACAGCCGCAACATTCATGCCCCAAACGACAGCACCTCAAAATTCGGACCAAAACGTAGACGATTGGATATCCAATCCATTCACATCCAACATGCTTGGTTACGTCACAGCCATCGGTCACGATTACGAGAGTCACTGTTGTTACATGTGGATTCAACACTACAAGTGGTTGGCTAGAACCGGCAATCGATGGAACGAATTGCGCCCGTTCGTTTTAACGATCTCTGAATTCTTTGGACCCAGGGGATGTCTGGAAATCAATATTGGACAAACGGGCGCTGCAAATGTAGGTGATTGTATCTACAGGGCCCTCAAGGAGATTTCCGCATGCAAGGACATGCCGTTTGATTCCAAGGCCTTTGAACCTCTCGAAAACGAATGTCGCAAACTGATCAAGGGCAATGCCCTTCGCCGTGCCGATGCGTTATGGTCTTCTGCAGCCCAAGTCTTTATTCATCATCACCACCGCCACCTCCACCTCCAATAACTCCACTCTCAATGGCCTCTTCTCAGTCACTTTTTTTGTTCCCGTGCCTGTTAAACATTGAAACTTAAAAAATTTCAAAAACAAAAAGAGAATGTGTAGTCGAGCTCCGCCTGGTTATTGGGCCAAAAGAGCAATCGAAAGCAAAAGCAAAAGCAAGCCGGACGAATCAAGAGCACTTGCGAATAAGGCAGCGGCGGTGAGGCTCATAAACGACGCTGGTATAGGAACGCCCATGTCCCGGGAACAAAAAACCGCCATCGACAAGCTTATAAAAGAAAGCGAAAGCCAAAATCAGAACAATGAAACTGTATCAAGTCGACCCAGTTATGGTACAAAAAGGAAAGTTTCAAGGGAAAACAGAACCACAATAATGACTCGGTCCGAATTTCGTGAACCGTCGAAACAGAGTAAGTAGACCTCTCGGTAAGAGAGTTGCGGTTGCGGTTGCGGTTTCGAATGTGTGCAAAGGAAGATTAGCATACGCAGCTTGTATACACACTCTCAATCGTCTAAACCGTATGCGAATTATCAAATTATTGTACGATATGTGTGAGTAGATTATTAGATCATTAGATTGTTGGATTATTAGATAAATAGACGAGTAGATGACCATCAAAATAGGCTAATTCAATGAATAGATAGGAATGAAGCGACATATTTGACGATAAACAAAGGTATAAGCAAGAGTGGAAGAGTAAATATACATGGCCAGAGTGCGGACCCAATGCGTGGATGACGATTTGTGAAATTGAAGAGCCGTGTACTGACATCCGAGTACCCGATGAAGCTGTGGTGCTCGACGTCGCCATCAGCATGTTTATCATTGCCTCTTTTCATGCTCTGTGTCGTCATGTGTCGCTGGACCAGGAGGTGCTTGTCTGACGAAAATGTAAGCAAATGGCGGCAGATTGCTTCATCAAAGGTATTGAGCTTCGCGCCTCGACTCTTGCCTTGCTCGTGGAATACGTGCCACTTGAATCCGTGCCCGATCTCAATCATGCCGTCGAAGCTGAGGATGTAGGCATGTGTCTCAAATGACTTTGTTTCCCAAAGCCGCAAGTGGCTCTTTCTCGGCCAGCGAAATAGTGGCAAATGTCCCAGATAGTATGCATGCCACGGCTTACGTGGCTTTCCATCGTTCGATTCGCACATTCGGTCCACTTCATTCAGATTGTGGCGCGTCTCGTGAATTGCAAGTTCCAATTCAATTTCGCTCTTTACATTCATCAGTATGTCATCTTCCACGATCAATATCCGATGTCTTTTCCTTTCTTGCTCTTGGTTTCGATCTGAATCTGGCGAATGCACGTGATTAAGCAGATGATTGGCACCTAAATAATTCACATATTGATGTGAGGTCCAACAGCCCATTGCGCCGACGCTGCGGATGCAATCTTTAAAGGGATACTCCACGGGCGCACTCAATGGCCTGTAGATAATTGTCCACTTGCATAGCCCAGTCTTATGTAGCTCATCTTGGAACGAGACATATCGATTGCATCCATATAACGATATCCCGAATACTGCCGTGAATATTCCGCTCCAATCCACATCCACGGTTTTCGCTGATGAATTTGTTGATGAATTTGTTGATTCGTCCATTTCTTTAATCCCGGAATCCGTATCACTCTTGGAATCACTTCCAGCACGCAGTCCGCACCCGATCACGGAACAATGTACGCAATCTGCACGTGACGGACACTTTTCAAATGGCAGGTAGTTGGTGATGCCCAAATCCTCTGCACTCGGCCATTTTATCTCTTCTCCAACCGCAATCGGAAACCGACGCTCGTGGTGTTGATTCAGGTCCGACACCACAGCAGACCAGTCTATAGTCGCCTTTGATTTACCATCCACGCATTTGTACATTATGGACAAGACAAGAACGTCAGTGAATAAAGTTTTATGACACAAAATAATTTCATACACAAAAAACAACATTAATTTAATTATTAAATTACTGAATTACTAAATTATTGGTTTATTGGTTTATTTGTTTATTCGTTTATTAATTGATTGATTCATTGATCGAGAAGATTGATTGAACTGGAATTTGTTAGGGCTGAAAACGAATCAACTTTTTAATAAAGAAACGTGCCGGAAAGGTGCGAGAATGTGGCGTAGCCACGGTAAGCTATGCTTACAAAGCGTTTAATTGAAGTTCAGAGGCTTAATGAACTTCTTCCTGCACGTTTATTCATTAAAAAATTGCAACGTAATTGTGGTGAAACCACGACCTCAACACCTTCGGTGTAGTTGCTGCAAGCGTAGCTTGATTCGTCCGCAGCCCTAGAATTTGTCTAACGTGCCGATTGTCGTCATTATAAATTCCAAGATCATATGATGTAGAAAGCAATCAATGAAAATAGATCAGGACAGAGTGGGGTCGATGTCATTAGATGCGCATGAATCGATATTCTCACTTCCTGCAAGATCGGCTCAATTTGCTGGGCACAACTGGGCCAGTAATGGACCATCAATTGATATACCGTTTGAGTCAGCTCCAGCGGCTTTGGTTTATCGGCAGGCCAGGATCTCAGCCTTGAGCTGTTGATATAGATCCATTCGTCTTTGGAAGAAATGAATCCGTTAAAGTGTATTCTGACACATGGAGTTTTACCATCCGCACCTATGCTTGCGGTATCGATCACAATACTGCTGGAGAAATTCAAGTGATCGGGATATTCTTTAAGATGGTCGAGATGATCATCAGCAGCCTTGAGTCGAAATCGACACGAAGAGAATAATGGGGATTATTCTTGATTGCCCGCTGGCATTGCAGAAGATCGCCAATCTGCCATTTGCCCACATGTTGTTCTTTAATCTGTGGCTTAAGATACGCCGGCTCGTGTAACTGATCCAAATAGCATGGTTTCTTGTCCATATTCTCAGCGCTTTCCACATATTCAGTGCCTTCAGTGCCGTGCAAACAAGAAGTGGCGCAAGATAAACAGCTGTCGATTGGACATAAATTTATCAAATTCTTCAGCCACGGTTTGATCGCGGCTGTCCTGGGACCTGGGTCTTCACACCATAAGCCAATCTGCCAATGCACAATCTTGCAAAGAGTTTCCAAGAAGAAGCATCGACAACAGTGGATCCGGGTGATTCAATGACAAAAATGGCTCTACTACATTTGGCTCTGATATACTGGGTTCGATCCATTGAAACATTCTCCATATGCAATGCAATGACAGTATTTCGTTCGGCAAGAGTCCCAATAGTAAACGACGGTTTGGGATGATCGCTGGCACCAATAATCGAATATTCAATAACGGAATTCCTTTGTAGAAACCATTTACTCTGTAGTAATCGTTTATTATAATCAAGTTGAGAAGCGCAGTGCGTCCCGCAAAGGTGATATTGCCGTGCAATCTGGCCAAGGTTTGCCAAGAGCGCGAAGCAAGCGCAGCTTGTGATAACTGCACAGCAGAAGCCAGCGTAGCTTGTGACAACTGCACAGCAGAAGAAAGCGCAGCTTGTGACAAATGTGTGGTCCGTGGTAACCGCATAGCAATTGAGGAGTTAGAGGCAGCAGAATTGAATTCTTCTCCTTGCCATACAGCTATTAGTTCCTCTTGTTTTGGGTGGCGCGTCCAATGCGACCCAGCTTGGCCCTTGGCCTTGTCATACAAAATACGCACCGCAACTCGTTTGATGTTGCATTTCCGCCACTGTTTATATTCATCATGAAATCTCGGTTCCAAATGGCTTGTTTGGGCGTCGCAGTAAGCGCAGAGCACTGCTGACATTCCAAAAACTTCAATATGTCTTGCATTTCATCGGTTTATTTTTGTTTTATTTTTTTTTTAATACTATATTTACCGAACAATTATCAATTTGCCAGATACCCGCAATCCATTATGTAATTCTCAAAGCGAGCTTGAACTGAGTTGGACATAAAGCAGCGATGAAGAAAGAGAGCTATTGCGCATCTATCACAAACTCAGAAGCCGATTCCGAATCTGAATCTGAATCCGGTGTTTTGATATCGTTTCCTTGCCATCCTTGACATCCTTGCCATCCCGGCCAACAAGATAACTGTATCCGCAATCGGACTTCACACAAATCAGCAAACAGCAAAGCGGTGGTCTTGCTATAGCTGTTTGTCGCACATTTCCACAACGAAGTGAATCTAATTTTATTTTTTTTTTTAATTTTAGGTTGATTCGTGTTGAATTACCATTTTTTTTGAAATCGACGGCGAGCGAATGGCAATGAAGTCAATGGCAATTCCCCTAAAGTGCGATGGGAAACTCGGTAGACCTGTGCAAGTTCCGCGGACAAAGCAAGTATACGAACGCAAACTGTTATCAAAACCAATTGACATCTTGGTAGGATGTACTACTGCTGATGCTGATGCTGATCCTGACGCTGTTCACAGGCGATTTAATCATTGTTTGCACATTTACATATAGGATATAGCTCGTACCGCATTAGCTGCATTATTGGTCAAACATATCAAGATATTGTACAACGTGGACCTAACGGCCGAAAGTGAAGCGCTTGCTAAACAGTTGACCGAACCAACTTCTAGTGCGTACATACACGTCATGTCACATCATGTCACATCATGTTACATCATATTCCTGATGCAAACTGAATGCTTTTCTGCTTGTTTTGAGCAGGCGTCAAGGCAAAGGCGACTGGGACAGCCGATAGGCCACGCGATTTGGTATTACGAATGCATGAGATAGCTCGCAGGATTGTGGTTGCTGCCAGTACACAAAGGGTGGCAATTCCAAGCGATGATCCAGATGAATTTGCAAGAAAGATTGTTGACGCGATCAACAAGGCCGGTTTGAGCGCCGCTGATTCTGTCACTGGGAGCAGAATCGTGTCGGATGTAGTGGCAGCAGGAAAATTTATCAACTTTACCTTGGCAACTGCTTTCTTGGGCCAAGTGGTGGATGCAATAACCGATGGCTCATTCCTGTCCCCTTTGTCGAGCGAAGGTCGTGACCGCGTCATGATTGAATATTCCCAACCGGTACGGTAATTCTGTGATGTTTTGTCTGTTTGTGATGCTAAATGGAGTTGTGTCTCTCTCTCTTTTTCTCTCCGTTGTTAGAATACGCACAAGGCATTCCATGTCGGACACATGCGCAATGCTGCATTGGGCGAGTCGCTGGTACGATGTTTTGAACAAGTTGGCCATCCTGTAGTGGCTGCCAATTATTTTGGCGATGAAGGACAGCACATTGCCACATGTCTCTGGCAAATGCAATGCGAGGCCAAACAAAAGGGAATCGAAGTGCGAACCTTATTGGATGCGGTGCCGGAGACAGAGCGCGGTGAATGGCTGGGCGGCTTCTATTCGCGTGGCGTGGAGGCACTTTCATTGGATGCACTGACGTCGTTGCCGTACAGCGGCGTGGCTGCTGCATATGTAAAATCAAAAGAAGCTCATCCCTCGGTTTATGCTCCACCAAATTGGCACGTTGTGGAAGTGGTTTACGGCACGGAGGCTGCAACCGTCGTCTGTGGCGGCGCAGACTACAAGGTGGGCGATCTCGTCGCATACGTGCCGGTTGGTTCACGATTTAACAACGCGACAGTGAGTCCAATGGACAAGCAAGGCATTGTGTCGCGTGGCATCATCTTGTCAAAGCGTGAGCTGGGAATTGAAGACGATGGCGGTCGGAATAACGAACATAGACCATCAGCGGCCATTCATACCATCAATACCGTCAATTCTGTCAATTCAGCCAATGTAGTTCGTACAGTTAATGCCATTAATGCCATTAATGCTGCTGGTGCAAAGCCGCAGAAAGAAGAGAAGCCGAAAGCCGGAAAAGGTGAGGATAAGATTAAAGCTGCATCATCTTCTCTTGCGCAAACTCCGATATCGGTTCCTGCTCCTATTATCGAATCAAAGATCCAGTTAAAAGTTGAGCCAGCAACGACCAAGACTCCAGATCCAAAGAAAGAACAGGTCAAGAATGTTACCAAGGCCAAGAGCAGAAGCAAAGCGGGAAGCAAAAGCGAAAAAGGGACAGATGCAAAAATTACTGTGCGACCATCTGTATCCATACAGCCACTAGTGAACGAAATTGAAAATGTAGCCGAAGGCGGCAGCAACGATAACAAAGGAAACAGTACCGACAAACACAAAAAGAACGCTGCTGGAATACAGCCGCCACAAGCTTCGGTTTGTACTGCTGCAGCTACTCTTGAAAAAGCAAATGGGGAGATAACCAAAGACCAAACTATAGCGGGAAGCAAAGCAGGGAAGCAAAGCAGAGAAGGAAAAAAAAAGATCGACACATCGTCAAGTCAGATCTTCCTCTTGAATCACCTGAAGGGCATCGAACATGGCTTTCGCTTGACTGAATTCGGCCGCAAGAATGGCGCAGTTGCCAAAGAAAAGACGGTGGAGGAAGAACACAAAGAACGCCTGGACCAGTCCAAGGCTTTATTGCGGGCAATGGAGAATAAAGACGCGTTCTTGCGCCCTCTTTGGGAAGAGACTGCTCAGTGGTCGTTTGATGAATTTGCCAATATCTACACGTGGTTAGGTTCGCCTTTTGACGAAAACTTTACCGAAAGCGAGGTCAGCCAAATGTCCCTGTCAATGGTCGAGAAATTGCTGACGGAAGGCAAACTGGATGAATTACCTTCTATCAGCAAACATCCGGACACTGGTATTCAACAAGCAATCGGGATCGATCTCGAGAAGCGCGGATTCAAGGGCTACGGCTTCTGCATGTTGCGAAAGTCCAACGGCTCGGGCCTGTACGCCACCAAGGATTTGTCGCTGGCTAAAGTCAAGTTCGATAGGCACAATATCGACAGGAGTATTTATGTGGTTGCTTCGGAACAGAGCCACCACTTTAAACAAGTGTTCAAGTCACTAGAAGTATTGGGTTATGAGCAAGCCAAGAAGTGCCATCACTTGGCGTACGGCATGGTCAAGCTGGCTTCGGGGAAGATGTCCTCACGCAAGGGCACCGTTGTGTTTTTCAGTGCACTTAAGCAAGACATGTGGAACTATTTCGTGAATGCCTTGTTCCATCATCGCATCTACGACATGTGGTCAAAAGAGCAGTTCTTCAGGGCTTTATTATTTAACTTGGCTGATAAGAAGAAGTGGTACAAGAGGGACATTGTCGCAGCTATCGAGTTCGTCGGTCCCAAGTCCATTTGGCCACGGTCCGTACTGCAGTCGCTGCAGCGGGTCTTTAATTCTGGTGCGATTTCTGACAACAAAGAATGGGACAATGCATCGATTGAGGCCGTCATCAGGCAGTTTGTGGTGCCGCACGAAGAAAAGCTGTGGACACCTGAAGAAGTTCGTCACGCCGTCCATGTTCTCTCGGTTGCCGCCATCAAGTACGGCATGTTGAACCAAAACTGCTCAACGGTGACTTCCCACTTTCTGTTTCCTTCATTTTATTGGATATTAATCGCGGAGGACTATGCAAATAGGATATTGTATTCGAGTTGGAGGCATGGTCAAAGCACACGGGAAACACGGGTCCTTATCTACTGATGGCCTATGCTCGGATGAGGAGCATCATTGCCAACGTCAGCGCTCGTACTGATATCGACATCAAGGGCACAAACGGTAAGTTTTTCCTCCCATTATGTCTTTTTCACCCACCTTCACAATTTTCATTGTGTCTTCTTTGAGCAGCGGATTTTGGCGTGTTTGAAGAAATCAAGGAGGGCAAGCTGCAACAACGCGCGCTGCTGCTGAAGATGAACGAATTTTGGCCTACTATTCAGGGAGTTGTCAACAGTTACAATCCTGCTCAGCTGTGTGATTATTTATCGTCCATGTGCCGAGATTTTAGCTCGTGGTAAGCCGCCGACTCCGCCGCCGCTGATGCTGCGTTCGTATTGTGTTTGACAATGTCATGCCCTTGGGTAATACCACAATAGGTACGAAGAGGTGCCGTATTTAACAAGGGAAACTGATGCCGTAGTTCTTGTAACCCGCCTAAAACTGATCGAAGCATTGAGCTTGGTCTTGCAAAAGGGCTTGTCGTTGCTGGGCATTCAGACGTGCGAGCGTTTATAAAGCATGAGGCATAAGGCGCGTGGTCAGATCCCAAATTTGGAAAATAAATTTCAGCAAAATAAAAAAACATAAAATTTACTTAAAAATTATACTTTTTTTATTATCAACGGGATTTGAACCAAAAACTCGACTCCTAACTTTGGCCACTTGGTTCACGTAGCCAGCTATACATGTGAGCGCGCAGCATACATCTACATATACACATATATATACAAATAAGGACATCTGTTTGATGTTCCGTCACCGATTGAGACCCGCGTAACGCAAACTGGGAATTAGCAGCAAAGTTGCGCATTCGCTACAAATTGCTCTTGTCTTGTACTTGCCGTGCTTGTGCTTGTGAACTATATCGTTGTCGCGTGGAAGCCTTCCTTGCGACGTCCCGGTTTCACGCAAACAAATATTTTCACAACCTCATGTTGATGAAGTCGTTTCCAACGCTTCTTGAATAAGGACACCAACTAAATGAATCAATGGTTATGACTCCATTACCGTCAGGTTTCAACCAGGCACCTTTGGACTTGCTGGCACGTTCCAGTTTGCCCCGAGCAAATATTTTCACAACCTCATCCGTGGGTATAAATACGTTGGCGGTGGTCGTGACTCAATTAACATGAGGTTGTGAAAATATTTGCTCGCAGGAAACGAGGATGCGCGGGAGCTCCTTTATCAACTTTTGAACTTTCCCGCGCATCCTGTTTCCTGCGAGCAAATATTTTCATAACCTCATGTTAATGGAGTCATAACCACTACCGACGTATTTACGCTCACAGAAACAGTGAATATAACTCCATTAACATGAGGTTGCGAACATTTTTGCTCACATGAAACAGGGATGCGCGGGAAAGTCTAAAAGATTATGAGTATGTTCCCCGCGCATCCTCGTTTCCTGCGAGCAAATATTTTCATAACCTCATGTTAATGGAGTCACACCCACTACCGACGTATTTACGCTCACAGAAGCAGTCAATGTGACTCCATTAACATGAGATTATGAAAATATTTGCTCTCATGAAACTGATTTACCTTTTTTTGGACTTCCTCGCGCATCCCTGTTTCCTGCGAACAAATATTTTCACAATCTGATGTTAATGGAGTCACATCGACCAACTCATTTTCGTGCCATTAAGTACCATTGAGTGCCATTAAGTGCCATTAAGGCGGGTGTGCGATGATATTGTCTATGGATGGCGCCATAATAGGCCAGGCGTCGAAATCACAAGAGGTGCAAAGTCTTCAGGAGATGATTGACCGTGCAGAATGGGTGCACTACGATGGAAATCCGAATCGTGAATTGTCAAATAACAGCCATCCGATCTGGTCATCTGTGCTCGGTGCTCGTCCCAAAATTGAAGTTTTTATTTGTTAACCGGATAATATCAAAAGCCCCGAAAGCAAGAAAGTAAACACAAACAATGTGCTACTCGTTCGAGACCAGCCTGGCGGCAGGGATCGGCAGCTACCTGGTGGCGATGTACCTAATATTCCGCAACAGGGGCAACGACCGCAGCAATGCCGTGTTTTTGGCCACCTATGCCACCATTCAATTTATAGATACAGTCCTGTGGCATGACCACGTCAAAGTTGGACTCGCAACCTGTAGCAACACGAATTGGTGGGCGACCTCACTACTCGTGCCGTTCATACTCGGCCTAGAATTAATCGTATCCATGTTTACGGCACGCGTGGAGCTGCCGCGTTGGTGGCCATTCGGCGTCGCGTTCGCCTGTTACAAACTATTTTGGAATTATTTCAACACATACTCGACTCACATTGAGGACTTTGGCATCCAGTGGGGCGGGTTCAAGATCAGCATCGTCCAATTCACTATGTACTATATTCTTCTCAATCGACCCCGGAGCAACCTCCAGGGCTGGTGGTCATGGATCAGGGGATCTTGGTATATTTGGTCTCCGGTCTATGCGCTCTATTTTTTCAGTCTCAATTTCGGCTCCAAGTGGTGCTTCTGGGCAGCTGCCCTCTCTTTCTTGTATTTGGCTGATATCCAACATATTTAAAATGGCATAATCACAGCAACATAGTTGCGGCAAAATGACATCAACTCTGTTTGCCGCGGCTGGTTTTAGCCCCATCTCACCCCTCTCACTCATTCCCCCCATTTATAGTCCCGATAATAATAATGAATAATCGATGGATCGATCGATCGATCCAGTTGTGTCGAAGTTGCAGTTCTTGCAGCCGTTTTCATCTAGCAGCCTCATCAATAAAAATATTAATAAAAAATGTCAATTAAAATATTAATAAAAATATCAACAAATATCAAAAATGTATTAATATCTCCATTGAGTCTGCCTTGCAGTTATTGTGCAGTCTTGAGTGAGCGTGACAACAACGGTCGCCTAAATACAGGTCCAGACACCACACGTCGATTGAACTGTACTTGTGGCCCGATGGACTGGACTTGCGGGCGCATCGGTCGGACTTGTGGGTAAATTGGCTGGACCTGTGTACTTGGAACCCCACTGCGCGGCTGATTAGTTGGCTGTATACGAATGTGTCGGTATGATCCTTCTTGTGTCTGCATTTTAATCGGAGGTCTAACTGCAGGTCGATAAGATACAAACGCCCTGGAACCCCGAAATCTCTGGAGGCCCCGAGACCCTTGGAGACTACGTTCACGACTTCGTATGGGCATAGGAGGCCCTTTGGGTAGTGCCTCCAAATAATTCATCTGATCCACATCGTTCGGCCCCAGAATCACGCGCCTTTCTGCTGCCTGCGGGTTATGATACTTGTAAAGATCCCACGCTGCTGGGGAGAACCAGCGCAACTTGCGGTCCTCGACATAGACGATTTTACCGTCGTTCTCCTCAACAACTTTGCCCTCATAATTGAAGGCGCGCTCGGGCATGGGCGGTCCCACGACCACATTGTCGAGCAATTCGTTGGCTTCTCTAGCATCTGTAATCGTTACAAGCTGCTGTGCCTCGGATGAATGTTCTCTTAAGAAGAGGTTCCAAGCCGCCGGTGAGAAATGCCGCAAGGTCTTGCCCTGAACATAATGAATCTGGTTGTTAAATCTTTGGACGCGCTCGTTGCCTGGAGAATTAGTCACCGGAATATTGCTAAAGGCGACGGGTTTACCATCGTACTTGGAGCGTGGCATATCTACACCTCGCGGCAGCCTATTGATGTACTCAATAACCTCCGGGTCCTTGTAAGTGACAATCTGATTGGCTTCCTCCGGATGCTCCTTGCGGAACAATGCCCACGCATCTCCGTCAAAATGGCGCACTTTCCCATCTTGTACATAATTGACGTTGCCATCCAAACTGACAACCTTGCCCTCGAACGTGAGCGGTTGCATCTCTTGCCCTAGAGGCAAGGTTTTCACGGCAGCAATCTGATTCGGTTCCGTAATGTTCACTCGGTTACTGGCTCTCGACGGGAACACTTCTTGATAGTTGGCCCATGCTTCTGGGCTAAACCATCTCAACTTGCCATTTTCGACCAGACTGACTTTGCCGTTTTGTTCGATGATCGGCTTCCCTTCCAGACTCTTGACAACGTTGGCAATTTCTTCTGCCGAAGGTTCCCTTGCGGTTGGGGTTTCGGGCATGGGCACGCCCTCTGGGAATTGAGCATTTATTTCTGCAATCTCAGTGGCATCGGTGACCGTTATCAATCCTGCTGCCTTTTCGGGGTGCTCTCGTCCATAGAGTTGCCACGCATCCCAGCTGAACCAACGCTGCTTCCCGTTCTCAATCAATACGACGTGCCCATTGAGTGAAACGGGCTTGCCCTCCAGCAAATATTCAGGCATGGGCGCTCCTCTGGGCAATGCACCAACGCACGTTGCCAGGGTAGTATTCGGCAACACATTGATTGCCTGAATGTTGGTTGGATGCAGTCGTCTGTAGACGTCTAATGCCGTTCCACTGAACCATCGCACTTTGCCCTCCTGAACAAAGCTGATGGTACCGCTTTCATCGATGATCTTGCCCTCCAGGCCGCATGAAGCCTCTACTTTTACAGGTGTCGCGGGTTTTGTAGGCATGGGCGTGGGTTTAGGTGTTGGTCTAGGCGTTGGTTTAGGTGTTGCTATAGGCGTTGCTATAGGCGTTGGTCTAGGTGTTGGCATAGGCGTTGGTCTAGGTGTGGGCTTTTGAGTAGGTTGAGTAGGCGGCAGAGGCTTTACTGGAACAATGGGAATTCCAGGCTTTGGCTTACCAAATTCGGGGTTAAAACGACTCGGTTTCGTCGTATCCATTGGCAAAGATGGCCTAAAAACGTCGACTGGAGTCTCTTCCGCCGTATAGTAAATGGTCACACCCAAGCCTATGCTGAATATCACCAGCGCCGTGAGGGCAACGAGGGCCCTTTTCTGATTGGATGTCAATGCCATATACTTAGTCTTTCTCAACACGTTTCTCAACACGTTTCTCAACACGTTTATCAACACTAAACAAAAAAAAAACCTTTAGGTTATAGGCTCGAAATTTTGTTGAACGCAACGTTCTCGATCATGTTGATAAATGTCATAGAATTCGGCCTTTTATATGATATATGTATGTGAACATTTTGGGAGAGAGACATGACATCATCTTATGGTGGTGCGTGAAAGAGCTGCGCAGCGGTGCGGCAACAAGATGCGGTCCACTTCGCTCAGCACGACTTCGAAGCCCAATACATCTACTGCTTCGTTGACCGCCGATTTTAGAGCGTTCATGGAAGCGGTTTTTTTCGCCTTGCTGGACTTGCCCCTTTCTTGCGTTTTACGTGAGGCGACCTGCGAGACTTGTGCTTGTGTTTGCGATTGTGTTTTCGTTTCTGCTTGCGTTTGTGCTTGCGCTTGGGAAAGGCTGCGTGAAAAAGATGGGAGCTGAGAAGGCACAAACAATGGCGACGGCGATCCCTGTTTTGATTCGCGAATTGAACCGCGAGATTCCGGAGAAGGGCTGCGACTCCTTTTGGACCTTCCGGGCCTCCCAGCTCTTCCGGCTCTTTCAGCTTCTCTAAGTGCAATTTTGTGAGAAGAAGCCAACTCTGTGGCAATATCTATCGCGGCAGTGGCTTCCTCTGTATCGCGTATAAAGGTGAGTAGTTCATCCAATGTTGATTTTGATGCTCTTCTCTTGTCTAGGCCACGTTTCACTGCCAAGTCCTCCACTTTTAAGCGGTTTTCAGACAGCAGCTTCTTGATAGCCGGCAAAGTCATGCTACTACGGACTCGAAGACCTGCCTCCTTGGCGATTTGAAGCTGATCCAACCGTGTCACCGGCATTGATTTGTCTTTGTTTATCTAATCCGATAAATAAAATTTAAAAAAAAAACCTTTAAATGCACATTGCATGTCGCACGCCGCACAAATTAATAATCGATCCTTGAAGCGACGCATGACTCCTTGATTTTTGTTGCATAGATATCCAAAATGCGCAACTTGGCAGAATTAAGCGTGCTTGATGATTTAATCATTCATTTTTTACATATTGTTAATTACAAATAGATTTATTCAATAAAGATTAATAGTTTAACTTCTTCATTAATATTTTGCAAGTGAGAAAATTCAATGCGTTCAATTTGCGTAGATGAATCGATCTGAATGCATGTGGCGACACCAATATGCGGCAACGAGAAAGTGCGTATGGTAGTCTATATGTTTGGCATGCCGGCTTCGGTGTGCAGTCTTTTCGACAAGTTGCAAATAAGGGGACTCCTTGATCATAGCTACCGGTGTATGCAATCTCTTACATACCAATGCAGGTGTTATGTGTTGACAGATATGCGCATGCCACTTATCTTTGACTTGTGGTACTTCTGGTGCTTCTAGAGATGCATGAAAGACAGTTGATGTAGGTGGCAATAGCAATTCAAAACAAAGCAAGGCTTCAATCCATGGCTCAAATCCAAGCGGCACATATGTTGCCTGGGCTCTTTGTGCAATAGAAATCGGCCCACGCTGATCGCAGATACGGAACAACCACGCACGCAATTCACAGACTGTGGTTAATGAAAGAACAGAGACTCCGGACGTAGTCCCGCCCCAATTATAGAGGCACAATACAAAGTGGGTTACCAGGTACAAATCACTCTCCGTAACGCGCCCAAGAGGCTTTGCCAGAATCGCAGCGACAGCACCTTGATAATCCGTCACAATATTCAACGTAGCGCCATCTGCTCCGTGAAACGCTGTATATTCGATCCAGTCCAATGTCATTTTGAGCGTCATCTCTCCGCTGCAGCATTCAAACCGTGTGCCCAATCGCTGCTCATTGTCTGTCTTTCTTTTCTTTTTTTTATTTTTTTTATTTTGAAATGATTGTGATTGTGGATCCGAAGAACCGCAAACCGCGACTTCGGCAGGATCAACTATGGAAACTTTGTCGAAATTCACAGCAGTTTCCCATTCGGACAAGCAACCCGCCGCCCGGCAGGCCCATCGAACGCGAGCGGAAGCGTCAAAATCCGAGCACGAATTCACCAACAGCCAAATCATTTGTCGTACAGCTGTACATATGTATTTTGCAGCATCGGCTAATAATGCCCCTGCCACCGGACTTTCAGTGGAAACGGGTGCACATGGAAAATTAAGCAATAGCACTGCCGTCAGAAATACTATGTTTTCGGCATCGGAAAGGAACACTTCAGTCGCGCCCCTTCTTTTTCTTTTACCATTTTTCTGTTTGGTTGCACCTGCGTGAAGACTCAACAACACCTGGTGCATGCGCTCCACACAAAATAGGATCTCCGCAACAGGCTGTACATCGATATACTGGCGCCATAAATTTAACTCGCTCGGCTTAATCGCAAATCGCACGTCAATACTGATCCTGCAGCACGCGTCCTTCAATTTATTAACGCTGTGAACGTTTTGCGGTCCGGCCCAATGAATGACTTTCGACTGAAACATGACCGGACTTATCGTTGCCGGCAAAGATGAGATCGAATCCGAATCGGGGACGTGGTCGTCTGGGACATAGTCGTCTGGGACATAGTCGTCTGGAAGTTGCGATTCTTGCGCGTTCTTACTGCCCCAGGAAACCAATTCGTGCGAACACGGTACGAAGTGTAGAAGAGAACAACCGGAAGTCCATTGCAAGGGCACCCAGCATGTGACGAGATTTACATCCGAGCGGCTTGTGCAAGTCGGGCAATGCCAACGAGGTGACATGCGGCGGCTCTCGCATTCTTTCAAGGCATCCATTCCGAGACACGACGGATGGAATGTCCATTGGCACCAGTTGCATGAGATTCCCTGACCATTTTTATTCACTGATTCTTGTGAATAAAAGAGCTCGAGATCCAAAAGACAAACTTTGCACACATTTTGCCTGCATTCGACTGGGAAAGGGTCGAAACGGAGCGGTCCAATCAGTTCCTTGTGGACGTTAGTAGATTTCCTGTAAAAAAAATAGTCGGCATGCTTTATAGTGCGGCTAAATTCATTTAGGCCGCGCTTTATTCGTAGATATGTCTCATTTTGTAGTTGCTGCACTTGTTGTCCTTCCACTCGGAACTCCTGAAGCTCTTGAACAACGGCATCACGGAGCAGTTCTACTAATTTACAGGAATGCATCCACTCTTGCACGTGGTCGATCACAGCTTGCAATTTAGCGGTAATCGGTGTGGTATTGCCGATTCTGACACCGTTTTCCAGCTCTACTGTATCGGACTCCTCTGGCAAGCATATTATGGATAATGGCGAGTAGCTTTGTAGGGCCTCGCCGAGTGTGGATATGCGGGTAACTCCTTCTGATATTAGTCTGCTCATCTCCTCGTATTTTTTTTTTTTTTTTTTTTTTTAATCCATCCGAATGGCGCCGCTCGATTTGTGATTTTCTCATCATTTCAGATGCGATAAAATAAATGAAAAATAATTTAATCCGTAAACAAACCCGTAAACAAACTCGTGAACAAACTCATGAAGAAACTCGTGAACAAGTTCGTGAACAAGGCTGAAGAAAGTTAGAATGGGGCAATCCAGCTGCAGCCGTTGAAATAGACATTGCCGCCACTGTCCTCTGGCCATGCATCACCCTGGACATTCGAGCCAAACTTGACGATGCCTTCCGGCAATATATCGGCGTGCAGCTCCGCTGGAGGCGAGCCATTTACTATAATGTGTGTATAACAGCGCACGACACGCTCCGGTCTGAATTCAAGTGGAAACTGAATCGAACTCGAAACAATCTGCGCATTACCAGAAGCCGTGACCGTAATGATATCTTGCAATTGCATATAGACGATGTTTTGATTTGCACGAAGCAAGCGCAATGTGGAACTTGTGGCGCTGCTAAAGTCGACCGGTAACGAATATGACCTTGAATAAGGCATAACAACGGACGATGAAGACGACATCACTGGTATCCGTGTCAATGCGGTCTTATTCGCAATGTCATTTAGAGTCCATATGGTACTGGTTCCAGGTGAGCCCAATGCGGCCGCGTTAAAGTTGAATACGACAGATGTCTCACCCGCGAAAACTGGAAGTATAACAACACTTGGATCAGTACTGAGGGTGAGATTGTAACCGGGAGCCACTGTGGAAAACCCGCTACCTCGAATCGTTACATTAAAACCACCAATAGCGGGCAACATGGTACCTGAGCAGGATGGCCATGCGATAATTGGCACCGCAGCAACCGATGATGTCTCCAACGTTCCCAAACTCAATAGCAATGCTCCCAATGTCGCAAAGAATACCAATGTTCCTGACTTCATCATTGCCATACGAAACAATGGTCTCCTTACCACTGATTGCATCCCTCTCAATTTACCATCAATTTCCCATCAATTTCACATCAATCTCCCTTCAATCTGCCATCAAATTTTTTTATTTTTCTGTTTTTAATTATTTAAAAAGACCTTCCAAACAAAGCCCGGAAACAACTATAACTATTGCAAATGGTTGAAAACGGTGGTGAATGGTGGCAAATGGCCGTAACGTAAAAACGCTATATGAAACAAGCATGTTTGCTTAGGAACAAAAGCTTACCCACTGCCAGGATTGAACTGGCGACCTTTCGTTTAGAAGACGAATATGATAATCCACTACACCAAGCGGGTTTGTTTTGATACTCTGACCTCTATTTTGAATGAAACAACCGCAGAATTCATCAACGATCACAAATCAACAGCAAATGAAGCGATATGCGAACCCGAAACCCAAAAAAGAATGTCGCAACAACCAACTGTTTTTTTCTTTTTTTATTTTTTTTTTAATGAAAACTCAGTAGTGCAAGTGCACGAGTTCAATTTGATCACCATCAACAATGGAGGCTGTTGAAGCGGCTGCAGCAGTTTACAGGCGAAACCGTCTCTTATCGGCGGGGCTCGGTGAAAAGCTCATCGATAGCATGATGGTCAACTCCAAGACTGTTGATACGTTCCTTGTGGTGCTTGACGAGGTTGATTGGTCTCTTCTACTCGCATTATTCATTGTTGTTGTTCCAGTGCTGTATTACATTAAGTTCGTTTCGTTGCATTGCATTATAGGCACATATCCTTCCGTCGATGACGTATACTAAAATGGTGGGCATTCTACTAGCTGATGGTATGATTCAAGCGCGGCTTTTCTTTATTTGGCCCTATTTGGAACTTGATGGCATCGAATGATTTGTAATAGTCGCGACCAAACTGCCCATAGAGACTAGCACAGTAGTCAAGACCAATCGCCACATCCTCTCGGAATACATCCGCGACGGGTAATTCTTTCCACATTGCCTCTTCTTTTGCTCGTACTCCTGTGCCTGTCTTGTCGATGAATGGAAACTGAAACTGAAAGGTGGTTGGAACGGAACGGAAAGGAAAATAAAGTCACAGGCGCAATTGGGAGGCGCACTGAATTATTTGAAAAGGGCCGACTCGTTCGATTTGGTTACCTTTGAAAAGGCGGCGGGTGTCGGCGTTTTGTTTACTACCGGAGAGATTGCTGGCGTAGTGTCCGAAATAATGGACAAACACACGATTTCGCTTGCCGACAAACGATACTCGTTACAGAGCAAAATGTATGCGCTATGCAACGAAGCGCTCAAATTCGCCGACGGCAAGGCTGTGAAGGATGAAGTTGACAAGCAAATCGGAGCCCGATTGGGTCCACGCACAGAATCTGACAGCAAACGAAAACCAGCTACGACAGCACCAACATCAACATCAATCTCAACGGCAACAGCAACCTCAACAGAAACGTCAACTGCGGAGGTAAAGATAAAACCTAGGATTGCGGCAGTAATGTCTGCAACTGGAGAAGACGAATTTGAGAAAACGTCACGGTCCATTCCGGCGGCTCGAAACACGGAAGTGCAGCTAAGTGCCCATTTGGCCGCCACAAACGGGCAGATCCGGACGCGATTCCCGCCAGAGCCCAACGGTGTCTTGCACTTGGGCCACGCCAAGGCTGCGCGATTAAACTTTGGTGTTGCGCAAGAGAACAAGGGTGTGTGTATCATGCGACTCGACGACACAAATCCCGAGGCGGAGAAAAAGGACTACATCGACAAAATTCTCGAGAATGTCCAGTCGCTGGGCCACAAGTGGTCGGCGGTCACATATTCATCAGACTACTTCCCTCAGCTATATCAATTCGCGGTCAAGCTGATTGAGCGCGGCCTTGCATATGTCGACCATCAAACCGCCGCCGAAATTGAACAGTGCCGCTCGATTCACAAAGAATCACCCTGGAGAAACCGATCGGTCGAAGACAATTTGCGTCTCTTTGACGAGATGAAGCGCGGGAAAAGCTACCTTGCGTCTCAAGGGCGATATGGCACATTCAAACCCACAAATGTGGGACATTGTCGCCTATCGAATCAAGTTTGTGCCTCATCCTCGCGTCGGTACTACGTGGTGCATCTACCCTTCCTATGACTTTTCACACTGCATCATCGATTCTCTCGAGAACATAACCCACTCGGTTCCCCTCTCCCACATTTTATTTCTTTCTGTTCTGCTTGCTTTCTCCTTGCTTTCTTTTCTTCCGATTGATCATGGTACTGTTGTATTTTTGATGTATCGCGGGTGTGTCCCTCATAGCTATGTACGCTCGAGTTTGAGATTCGCCGCGAATCATACTTCTGGCTGTTGGATGTTCTTGATCTATATAAGCCAAAGGTGTGGGAATACAGTCGCTTGAATGTGGACTACAATGTCATGTCCAAGCGGCGATTGATGGAGTTGGTCGAGGCGAAGCACGTGAGCGGTTGGGACGATCCACGGTAATTCCGATTCTGATTTCAATCTGATTTATTTTTTTGCTTTTTTTGCTTTTTTGCTTTTTTGTTTTTTACTTTTTACTTTTTGCATGTGAAATATGGCGCAGGCTTCTCACCATTGACGGGTTATGGCGACGCGGCTACACGCCTGCCGCCATCGACAGCTTTTGTGCCCAGGTAAGAGTCGGTCCGCTGTATTTGAATGTGTGCTCATGGGAAATGTGTATGAAATGAAATGGCAGTGCGGAGTGAGCCGAAACCAAAATTCCATTCCGTACGAACGATTGGAGCAGGCCGCACGAGATGATCTCGACAATAAGGCCAGTCGGGCAATGGTGATTCTGCATCCGATCAAGGTTGTGCTCACAAACTGGCCTCCGTGCAACAATACAGACAAAGACAAGAAGGAAGGCAAGGACGAGCAAGTGGAGATGTGCAAAGCCCCACTCTATCCAAGGAATACCGATAGAGGTTCCCGGAGCATCCCTTTGTCGCGCGTCGTGTACATAGAAGCGGCCGATTTCAGAACGGATGCTTCCGACCCTTCTTATTTTGGGCTTGCGCCGGGAAGGGAAGTCCACCTCAAGTATGCATACAATATCCGTTGCACCGGCGTTCGATTCAAAGGTAATGGCCACCAAATCGCGGAAATTGAGGCGGAAGTTGACTTCACTAGCGGCTACAATACCACTAATGACAACAACAACGACGACAATGAAGCGAAGATTAATGCGAGAGGGCATGCTAAAACGCATGGTATGGCAAAGGGAAAACTGTCATGGGTGAGCGAGCCTTCTCCTGGAGTGGAACCGCTGACGGTCGAATGTCGATTGTATTCGCCATTGTTCATGTCGGCTCAGCCCCCAAAGGATTATGTCGCCAATCTGAACCCATATTCGTTAGTCGTTGTGAAGAAGGCATACGCCGAGCCCTGCTTGGCTACAGCAGAACATGCGGACAAGTTTCAGTTTGAGCGCATCGGCTACTTCAATACCGATCCAGACACCACAGCTAGTACCAAAGTCTTTAATCTGACAGTTCCACTAAAGATTGGCTCGAATTTGAAGAAATCTGCTTCGGGGACTCCATCTGCTGTTGTTGTTGTTGTGCAAAAATAAACACATTTAACAAATCTTTTTTTTTTTTTGTTTGAGGGTGTAAAACTAGGAGGAAGGTTGCGAGGGAAGGGATTCGATCAAAAGACGCGCCCATTGCGCCTCTTTTATTTCGTGCTCCACCATTTTGCCCACGCCCTTTCGGAGAGATTCGGTCAACGGGAGCCGCGGCAGAACATCTCGCAGAAAGGCCTTGGCGTTGGCGTCGTGCTTGGCTGCGAGTTCGAGAAACTCAGCCTTCGACTGCGGTGAATGTGTGGCCTTCGGACCGAATCGGCCGAGCTCGTCTGCTATTAACTTATTTTTGACCGCAGCCTGCTCTAATAAAGGTGAAGGCTTCTCCAAAAACTTTGGCACTTGGCAAATCAGAAACAGTTCCGCTTCTTGATGTTCCCTGGTCCAGCGACGCAGTTCGTAAAGCAAATCCGGCTGCTCCACCGACAGAAAATACTGCAACATGTCCAATTCTTCCATCATGTGTGTGAGGAGATCGACCCAGCATTCGGCACCGGCTGTTCTTTGCAATTCTGTCCGTACGCGCCTCTTGAATGCTCGCGTGTGCGTAATGAGTTCGTCTCCTTCCTTTAACGGTACAATATTTTTATTTGTTGAAGCCATCGTGGCCTTTAAAGCGGCCGCACTCCATTTTTCTTTGAAGCGTGCAGCGACTGTGACGAGTCCGTGGGTGGCAGAAATGCTCGACAGATCCAATGCGGTCACGATGAAATCCATATGTTCCTCCATGATTTCGCACCAAAAGCGGATGCTATCCTCACGTGACAATGTCTTGGTTTCTGCCACTGCTTCTGCTTCTGTACTGCTTGAATTTCCCATTCCCTTATTGTGCTTGTTCTTGTTGTTCTTGTTGTTACGCACAAAAATTTTTTGAGAATTAAAAAAAAACCACAACATCGTTCTGCTGCAAACCAAAGCAGCTGAAGCTTTTTTTTTTTTTTTAAGAAGCCCTCATCGTTCCAAGGCCGGCAAAGATCAATCAACCAATCCATCGATCAACCGATGAACCGATCAACAGATGAACTGATTAACTGCTTATTTGATGCAGGTAGCCTGGCTTGTTTACGGATTTGCGGCCGCGAACACAGACTCCGTTGGCAATGAACCCGCCGCACGACACCGGATCAAGGACAAGATCGTAGCGAAGCGATTGATGAGCCGATGGAATGAATATAGAGACCTTGTCCCACGTGGTGAGATGCATCAACGGTCCATTTGAAGAATCAAGCATTCCAACTTCATCAACGGGATTTTCGCTTCTGTAGAATGAAATAGCTGGCTGCCAAGCACAAGGTCCCTGTTCTGCAAATGCTGTCGGCAGACAGATCGGATGGCCGGGATCTACTGCAAACGAAGTTGTCGGTAAGTCCTTGCCCAAGCTTCCCGGAGTGAATACTATGCACTGCGGGCTCACCATTCTCGCTGTTTCTCTTACTCCATTTACATTCACAATATCATGTCTATTGTGGTTGTCGTGTCTATCGTGTTGGTGTGTATCACATGGTACAACTGCAAGCACGCGCACTGGCTTCCCATTGGCTCCGCGCACAAGGTCTCCGGGACTCACGGCTGCGATCCTCCTTTGGAAATAGTTTGGCAAAGGCGTCGGTTGTAAAACCCTTTGGCCCGACGGCTGTAGATTCTCCAGGTGTTCTGGGACCAATACGTCAACCAACGAATCTTCATGAACGCACAAAAGAGGCGTAGTGAAGGCAAGCGCACTCGGATTGACGATACCATCAACAGTCGCTATCTGTGAACTCGAGCCGTCCTGCAGAACGGTGGCCAATACATTGAATGTGGGACCCGGAGAAAGTCCAGGGGCCACACGCAAAACCAAAATCGTGTCCAATGATTGTTCTAGACCAGTCATCGCGGAAATGGGCCCTTGGTCTCCAGGTGCGGTCATTATCCCAAGCACAGTAACTGCATCATTACGCAGAACTCGACTGCCTATTGGTAGTGTAATAGGCGGTGCAGGCGAGAGGGTTAAGCTGGTTGTCGTGCTGCTTAAAACCGTATAAGTTACGCCCTCGATAATCACCCCGGTCGGAGAGAGTAAAAGGGCGGTGTTTTGAACATCAACCGTATTCCCTACCGGTAAAGCAGTGGTGACAGTTGAGTCTACAATATTTATTTGAATCAAGGGGCCGTTCTGATCGGAAGTGGCGTTCAAATTTCCGCTGGCATTAGTGGAAAGGCCACCTCCAGGCCCTCCGGCTGGTGGACCAGCCGGCAAAGTAGTAATTGTCAAGGGAGGACCGATCGTTACAATGAAAGAAAGTTTAGCGGTGAGTTTGTCCAAAGCATAAAGGCCTTGATCGTCCGCCAAATAGATATACAGTTGTCCGGCTGCAATTGTCATATCTGATACACCGATTACTATCGGTACTTGTGCCCCGTTCAATACTGCGTTTATGCCTACTGCTCCATCTGCAGGAATAATTACGATCAGAGCGTTAGCAACAACGGAATCCGGCGAACTTATTCCATATAAGTTTCGGTCACCTAGGAATGGTACTGGATCGAATACCATTGCATAAACTACAAAGCCAGGCCCGCCCACTTGTATTGCCGGGCCCAAAGTCCCATTTGTTATGTCGAGAGTATAAATATGAGAGCTTTTGGCGCCTGTAACAGGATGAAAATACTGATCCGTTATGTAGTAAACAACGCCGCTCATTTTTCTCTTCTTTTATCTTCTTTTCTTTTCTTTTCTTTGGTTGTATTTTTTTTAGTCGTAGCTTTTAACCTGTTGCAAACGGTTTTTTTTTATTTCACGCATGAGAAGATGACGTCTATCAAACCACAAGCTATCGAGTTTCAGCTTGTTTTGCGGCAAAATGATAGCAACCCCATTGCAACAAGTGCACCGAAGGTGTGGAGGTCGTGGCTTCACCACAACTACGTTGTATGCGTTGTCATTTATTATTTTTATTTTTTTGTTTAGGGGGGAGGGGGAATTTTAATTCATTATTTTTATATTTGTGATTTATGTTGCGAGTAGGTGCAGCAGCAGCGGAGGTTCACCTGGGCAGACAAGCACATTAAACCAAAGCGCGCAAGAACGATGGGACAATCCGAAACAAAGCCAGTGGTTGTTGACCAGGTGCCAGTTGTTGGTGCTGCTGATCAAGCATCAGTTTCCAATACTGGAAACCAACTGGTGGCAGCGGAACCGGCATCACACTGCGGAAATCAAAATGAGAAACGAGAACAAAAGCAAGAGCAAGAGCAAGAGCAAGAACAAGAGCAAGAGCAAGAGCAAGAACAAAGACAAGAGAAAAAGCAAAAGCAGCAGCATAACAATGACGTTGCCGGTAATATTAAGAAGCGCAAGATGAACGAAGCATCCGACAATGAGGCCACCACTCGCTTGTCCAAATTTGGAGGCGCAGGCGTCCCAGCATTCCTCGTGGGCGAGATTCGTATCAAGCGACTCAATGCTCGAGACAAAGGAAGTTTCTGCACAGCTCCAATTGCGTGTCCTCACACGCCCAAAAAGGAATGGTATGCATCAGTGGACTATGCTCCATCGGGTGCTACCGTACATATTCTTCGGTCTGGACCTGCTGCTTATGCACCTTGTCAAATCAGCGGCGTAATCCGTCGCTTGGATATCACCAGCACCAATAACGAAGAGATCCCCATATCCTTGCGAGATATCAGCGGTTGCGGTAATACTCTTTTCCATGCAGAATCATCGAGTGGCGTGACTGTTCCACCAGAATGGTTTAACAAAGAAACTGGAGAGCTCGCAATCAGCGTCTTCTTTTCAGTATACTACTTTGACAAAAAGATGCGTCGCATGAGCGCTTCAACCTGGTAATTGGCTTCTCCAGAAACTCAACTTTCTTTATCTTCATCCGCTTCTGTTCTCCTTCTGTTTTTCTTTTGTTTTACTTAAATTCATTTAAACTCATGTTTATCGTATTTTTATCGTGCCAGATAAATCGAGCTTCGGCGCTTAATTGCAGCGATTTGAGTCTAAAAATTCTCATAGTGTCGTTCAAGTCCCCTTAAATACATTGACAGCATTTTTGGAATATCTTGCCACTAAAACACGTTTTTAACAATCAGATAGCCGAAAGCGGCAGCTATGGCCGCCTTAAATAGCGTCCCTGCGACGGAAAAGAGACGGCCGAGGAGAAAGAAGATGGCAAATGCAAACAGTAATACGACAACCAAGCGTTTGGCCCTACAAAATGCGAGGTCGTCGGCGGTTGCGCCTGGCGGGCATTCGAGATAACTCTTGCCTAGTTCTATGATGCGGCTCATTTATGAGATGCCGGATAAAATTTAGTTTCAATATCGGCGCACTTTCTCGACAGCCCGGGCCAACCCTGACAGTCCAGGATTCGATACCCCTCAAGGTCGATCTTCGGCGCTCGATATCCGAGAGATTTCCGAATTAACAGCGCCGAAAGAGATACAAAAGGCATTTGACAACCGTTTCCATAGCTTCGGTCTGTTAGCATTACATCATAAAGCGTTGGCTCAGCGCGTTAAAAATAAACGATGAATAATAAACAATAAATAATTAAAATTAAATGTGGAATTATTATTATTATTATGAAATGTGAAATTAATTGTATTTTGGAATTTTTATTTATAATGTATAAGCGAACGTGCGAGCGAAAGCGGTGATGCCGTAGCTTCATTGTTGAACGACTGCTGGTAGTGTCTCACAATTCAAAGACACAGCGACGATAATAGCAATAGCAATAGCAATGGCAAGCAAGTGTATGGCTATAGTGCTTGTATTCGTAATGTTATGTATTGTAAATGCTGTGGAAGCGGCACGAATGGATGGATTCAGCTCCATAGACGCAGCAGGTGATAGCGTATCAGTTGGTGTGGATGCCGATGAGAATCAATGTACGTACGTGGCCAATCCACCATTCAGTTGGCTGACTCCACCAAAGGGAATCGTTTATGAGCACAGCTGTAACCCGAATCAAACTGAGAGCGTCTTCAATGTGGTGGAACGTGTGAATTGTAGTCGATCCGCAGCCGATCCAGTGATCATCAGCATGGACAATCATGCTGTCTCTGGTAGCACAATGATAGGCAACTTCTACAACCAGACCGTGGCCATTAAGGCAAGCTTTGCTTCCCTCCCTCAGACCGAACAGCGATTGGTCATAGTGCTCATGGGCCACAACGATTACTGCTCCGGCAAGATAACTCAAAAATACTGGCCATTTTGGCCTTTTACTCAAAGCTGTAGCAATTTACCAAATTCCGCCGATCGTGATCCAGAGTTGCATTGCAGCGCTTATCCCGGCTCGTTTGAACGCGAGTTTCGACGCGGTCTCGATCAACTCGTTCAGATTCCAAATATCAAAATAGCTGTAATCAGTCCGGGCCGCCTAACACAACTGTGCAACTTGCAAACCAAATTACACAAATCCGGGATTGCATGCGCAGCATTCTGGGCAGCAGCTGATCTCATAGGACGTGACATATGTATCCCATTGACCGGAACAACATGGACCGATATCCAATGCTCTGACGGCCGTGTCAGCCGAGCTTATACACGATTAGCAGATTACCGTGCATCCTTATTCACTGCTGCACAAGCATACAATGCAATACAAGTCGGCGGCTTAACTCCGGTTTTCACTTATAAAGGATCATCCGCCGGTGGCGCCGTCAAGGCTAATGGTGTTGTAATCACAAACAGCGATATATTGTGGAAATCGCGCACAGTTTCGTCTATGGTCAGCTCGTGCGATTGCTTTCATCCAAGCGCCAAAGGTCAATCGCTCATTGCGAATGTGGCCGTCAATGGTTTCCAGTGCGGCAGTGACCCTTCCACTGAATGTTGTGCCGATGACAATGATGCAAGCCAACCGCTGGCCAGCGGCTATTGTCGGCTTCGTGACACCCACACTTTCATCCCTTCCTTATAATTCCTCCACTTCATTTCCATCCCTCATAGTTCATCCCTTATATTCCATTCCCTCATAGTTCATTCGCTATTTGAAATCCGCCCATCGTGGTTGATCCGTTATAAATTCCTTTGCCTCCTGTTTGTTGGCAAAATCGCGCGGTGAAAAAGGAAGAAAAAAAAAAAAAAAGAAAAAAAAGGAGAGAGATAAAGAGTGCTCGTTTGTACAGCAGACCATGAGCGAGGGTAAAAACGAGATTAAGTACATGGAAACACATTCGCATGCGATTGCTGACGAGTTTGCGTTAGCCCTGAAAGAAAAGAGATTGGAGACAACCGCCGCGTGGCGGGAGCGCGTGCACTGCTTGGCATATGCCATAATCCTCAAAATGTGGGGGGTTCTCAATGCCTGGTTGCTGTTTCGGTTGGATGCCCTGCGCCCTCCTGCATCTTCTTCACAATCGACTCCTGCCTCATTCATGCTGTTGCTCGAAGGGCGAGACGACCAAAGAAACGACACGAGTATAGACAACGGTCTGCGTTTGGCCCATCTTTCGAGGAACATAGTCGACGATACAGTATTACGAAGTTTTGTGATGGCAAACAAGATCGAACGTCCGTTTCTGGTAGCAGTAGATACGGCCGTTATAACTGCGAAAGAAGCGGCAAACCAGCTGCATTTCAAATCCGGTAAAACTGTCGGTACACCTCAACTAATGGCATCCGTATTGTACGAATTGTCCATGTACTTCAACGCGGCGCATATAGCCTACACTTCCCATGGACAGAATTTACGCCGGCGGGAGGTGGAAGAACCACTTTTAAATGCGCACGGAATAGTACCAAGCATGGCTTTGCTCTATAAGGATGCACAACGTATATTGACGGCAGCACGGCATGAGCGGACTATTGCAGAAAAGAGATCCCTAACAAAATTCTCTTCCGCATGCACTTTTCGAAGTGGTAAAAGTGCCGCTTATGATAGGCTGACGGTACTGGGTGTGGGATCGTTTAGTATTGTGTATATGGTGGAACATAGGAAGACACAACGGCGATTCGCTCTAAAACGCAGTTTGACACCGGTCGATCTCCTGCCCAATGGAAATCTGCCGCCTGGGCTTTTACAAGAGACGCAAATCATGAGATTGGTCAACCATCCCAACGTACTTTCCACCCATGCTCTATGGACGGACTGCAGTGGACAAGACTCTGCAAAGACTGCGATCTGGCGTGCGACCGTGCAGTTGGCGGAAGCAGAGGATAAAAAAACTATGGAAGCCATGAGGCGGGTCGTGGATGCAAATCAAGTGGAAAAAAAGGCCAAAGATGCCGCACTTGCCAGCGCCGAATTTAATAAGACCAATAAGAGCAGTAATAGTGGTGCGATTTCAGCGGGAGCAGTGGAAATAAGTGCAGCCGCTCTCAAAAGAATCGCGGAAGCGAAAGCAATCGCAAACGACACAATGGAGCAAGCAGAATTGTTGAAAGATAGTGCGAATAGTTTATGGCGCAAGGCACACATTGCATCCATAGATGCTGCAAAGAGTGCGGTTGATTTACGAAGTGTCAATCGAGGCGATTATTGCCCTGCGTCGACTGACATACCTGTCAATCTTTTGCACAATCAGCACCACTATCTGTATGCACTTTTGCCCCTGGCGCGCTGCTCTCTAGATGATTTAATGGCGTCTCGGACGGCGTTGCTCGGCATCAGAACGCGCATGAATTTTGTTTTGCAGCTGCTTTTAGGTGTCCGGTATTTACATTCCCAAGGCATCGTTCATCGCGATCTAAAGCCCCTGAACATCCTCGTCTTTGATGGCATGGGCACTGATGCTGATGCTGATACTGGTGCTGCCTTTGGAGAAAACGACGGCGAGTATAATCCAGAAGACGCTTCGCCAGAGTACGAATATGATGAGGAAGAAGAGAAAGAAAAAAAGCGCAGAGCTGATCGCGACGGCAACTTCCGATCTTCAGGGCTGAAATCCGAACCCGATTCCGGACTTGGACGTGAACCTGGGGCTGAATGGAAGAGAGCTTCGCACGCTCGCAGTAAAATAATGGACAAACCGGCGGCATTCTCTGCAGTTAATGGTCCGCTTCACCATACATATGGTGCTACTGCTGCTGCTGCTGTTTCCGGTTTCTTTACTCTTTCTGTTGGATCTGCTGGAGCTGGTGAATCTGGTGAATCTAGTGGATCTGGTGATTCTGGTACCTCTGGTACTTCCGATACTCTACTTCATTCACCATTATCGCCATTTTCACCGGTGTCAGCGTTATCATCATCATCGATGACAGCGGTGAAAGCACCGCCTGAATATATCCTACGCATCTCTGATTATGGCCTCGCGCACTTTAGAAATGCGAGCACTTCGGCCGGCGGCACGCATGGCTATATGGCGCCGGAAATTATCTGTGGATCGGTGGCGATATCTTCAAGTGCAGACATGTGGGCAGTAGGATGGATGCTCTTTGAATTGGTTTGCTACTGTCCAATGGCTCCCGAACGGCTTGGGCTAGCGGCCACGGCTCGAGGCGGATATGCCGGTCTCGAAAATGTCTTTGGTGCACTAACAATGGAGGATACCAAGTTAATTGCAACCCAATGCTTTGGATCAATTTTGGACCAAGGTAAGATGCACAGCATAGGACTCGTAACCACTGGCACATCGGGTTCCGGAGGTTCACCGTCATCAACATCCGGTGTCAAGTACATCAACACCCGCGAAACGCGCGTCCAAGTACTATTGGAATTTGCGCGGAAAAACGAAGAAGCAGATGAAGCGAAATACAAGAAACATTATGGAAGATCAACGGTGAGTGCAGCAGCGATTGCGGCGGCTACGCAGAAAGCAAAACGTGAGCAGTTGTCGGGCTGGAGACGCATTAACTTGCTTCAAATCGTTGCCGATTGTCTTCATCCCGTTCCTTCACTTCGCCCCACTGCTCAACAAGTCTTGTCACGTCTTCAGAATGATCCTTCCGAAAACAAATTGGAAGCAAACACAGTTCCGTTTGGGACAACAACTCCAGTCGAAAACTTTGGAGTCGAGGAAGCAGGCCGGTCGTCATTGAGACACATTCTAGAGAATGTGGATAACAAAAGCAAGATGAGTGAATACATTCGGCTCTATCCTCTGGTGAAGTGTGGACCCTTGACGTGGATCAATATTTCACCGGAGTACAGAGTCATTCCTCTGACAATCATTCACGCCGCCGGACAAATTGTCAAACGCTTTCCAAGCATGGTGGATGTGTACATCGACAATAATGCTGGCGATGCACTTGTGGCCGGTGCCGAAATTGCGCGCCGCTTCTTTTCAAAGGGGACGCACAAATTGCGCAGCGACGATCAGTTTGCCAGGTACGAATGGGCGGCTTTATCCATTGGGGAGCAGCTCTTTGGTCGGGCCGGTCTCGCCGCACAACTGTTGGCAATCGGGTCAGAACACAGGGGCACAGACAAGAGAACCCAAGTCGAAATGAAGCGCACGTTGCGGGATCTTGCTCCGTTGCAACTGCTTATTGCCGAGCATCTCGATTTCAACTTCATCGGTTAACATCGACGCGAATCAAATCCAATTTCCAGCTTTTGCCACTGATATCGAGCCAATTTTCAATAATTGGTGGCTGAATTATCAAATAAATAGCAGCCATATTAGCAATTAATTACGTAGCAAATAATTAAATTATTAAATTTATTATATTTATTAGATTTATTATAATTATTGAATTATTGAATTAGATGTTTATTTTATATTGAAAATAAACCATATGGTTCAAAACATCCACAACAAACATATAACATGACTATTTGATGCATGGAATGCAATTAATTCGTGTTAGTTAATTATGCTATGATCGATCACCAGCGGCGACCACCGCAGAGCATGCTTCTCGTTTATTTTGTAATTCAGGCGGCTTTAGTTCTGTCTCGAACTGTTGAAGTGGATGCATTTGTTTCGTTTTTACATAATTCCAAACCAGAAACCAATCTGCTAGCGCAGTTCGCAGCAGGTTGCCGAAAAGGAGAATCGACCACAAGGGGTCGGAATGGTCCGCTGTGCATATCTAACCAGAAGCATCCTTAAACATTTATCCAGATGCGAAATGAATCTGACAGTATTTTCGAGTGACAATAGCCCCAATGATGAAAACCAATAGTTTTGCTGCGCATTTGCTTGGTTTAGAATTAATGCATCGGTTCATGCGCAATCTTGTGCATCGTTCTTTTGAAGCAGCAGACGAACATCCAGCAGATCCAAAGGGAGTTCAGGCGCCATTTTCGCCATTTGCTTGTCGTCTTTGTTCATGAAAAGCGCAGTGCGGCCCGCAAAGATAAAAACATTACTATGCAACTTGGCCAGCGCCTTCCAGGAGCGAAAACTGCATCATTCTCCTTCTCCCACTGCAATTTGTTCATTTTTTTGCCTTCTGCTACATGGCGCCTGTGGCACCCGCATCGCAGAACCGTGACCATTGGTTTTCTCATAAGACATTACACTATTGGCCGCCCTTTTTCCACAATCAGTTGACAGTAATAAGCGCAGCGCTTCAACTATCATTCATTTTCTTAATATTTTTTCGCGCTGTTGTACGCCTGCTACTCTTTTTAATGCATTTGAGCAAAACATTTCATATTTCATTTAATAAAAGTGCAGGGAAGACTTCATTAAGAATTCGAATGCTCTTTTCACATTATTTACCGATTTTTGAATTTGAAGCCTGATTTGCGGCTCATCAAAGAAAAATGAAAAATGAAAATGAAAATTAAAAATAAATTTATCGAAAATTAATTTTCTGAATAATTCTTTTTATCATGACATATACATTTAATTGGCTTGCCAGTGCACTGCATGAATAAAGCTGCGCTTGCAGCAATTACGATGAAAATTTTAAATCAATAAAACTGCACGAAAAAGTTTCTCCATCACCAACTATATATCTGATCCTTATTGCAATAGCTTCGACTGGACAGGGAACACAGCTAACAAGCGAAACAACTGTAAGGGAATTGATGTGGAACGATATATTAAAACTCTTCACTTGCAAACGAACCGCACACCTCGGCGTGGAAGTTTCGTTCAATTTTTTCCGCAAACAAAGCAGCGGTTGTAAGGGAATTCAAACGAGAGGCGCGGCCTTTTGCTGCAGTCGCTGCTTCGTTTGCGTATTGTAAACCGGAAAACTTTTTTTCCGCGCACACATAAACTATGTACATATCTCGGCGTGCATGTTAACGATACACCTCGGTAAAAGATTCAAGCACAGCTTGCAGCCAGCTGGCGAAGCAGCCGTAAGGCGAAGCAGTTGTGATGCAACTAAGTTGCCTACCTCTATTCGTTGTCCCGTTTAAGGACTTAATGGGATTAGTCTCGAATGTCCAGGATGCGCAGCTAGGGACTGGCTTGGAAGCACAGCTGGCCAGCGAAGCAGACGTCAAGGAATCAAGCCAAGATTAATGAATGATAGCTGCTTCGCAGAATTCACATTGATTGAAAATTGGAGGTGTTTTTCGCTTGTACATGAACCGTACATCTCTGTAAAAGGTTCAAGCGCAGCTTGCGGCAAACGTAGTAGCCGTAAGGCAACTTCATCGGAGGTGGAGGGGATATGGTTTCACCACAACTTCGTTGTTCAAGCGCGGTCGTGAGGCAAGAAAAGCAGTAAAAGGCAACTTCACCGAAGGTGGAAGAGGTCATGATTTCACCACAACTTCGTTGCCTATCTCGTTTAGCTCTTTCCGCAAGCAAAGCATCAGTAAGGCAAAAGGCCGTTATCTTCCTACATGGATTTTAAACCGAAAAGTTTGCAACGCAATTGTGGTGAAAGCACGACTTCCATACCGTCGGTGCAGTTGTGGTGAAAGCACGACCTCCACATCGTCGGTGCAGTTGCAGCAAGTCCGGCCTACTTTTTTTTTCACTCACACATGAACCATATGCCTCGGTAAAAAGCTCAAGCCCAACTTGCGTCAAACGAAGCATCCATAAGGCAATGTCGTTGCCCACTTCGTTCCTCAAGCAAGGCAGCGGTCGGCTGTTTCGCAGTAAAGGCGAAGCAATAAAAGGCTGTTTCGCAGTAAAAGGCAAGAGGCTTCTCTCTTTTCATTGTCATGCTGGAGTACGGCAGCTGGAGATTAGCATCGAATGGCTAAGATCTGCAACTAGGGAGCGCAGCTGGCTAGCGAAGCAGAAAGCAGAGATTTCTGTGGTCGGTTTTTAACTGACCAAGCAGCCGTAAGGGAATAAAGCGTAGCTTTATGATAACTGCTTTGCAGAATTCACACGAATTGAAAACAGGACAATCTTTTTCGATCACGTGAACTGTACGCCTTGGTAAAAGGTTCAAGCCCAGCTTGTGGCAAGCAAAGCAGTAAAAGGCAACTTCATCGAAGGTGGAGAGATCATGATTTCACCACAACTTTGTTGTCTACCTCGTTCCGCAAGCGAAGCAGCGATTAGCTGGCGAAGCAGTAAAAGGCGAAGCAACCGTAAGGCTGTAAACCAGTAAAAGGCAAAAATCCATCTCTTTCATGTGTCCTGCTGAGGACTTGATGGAGATTGGCCTCGAATTTCTAGGAGACGCAGCTAGGGAGCGCAGCTTGGAATTCACACGACTTTTGCCTTTTACTGCTACGCTAGCCTTACGGTTGCTTTGCCTTTTACTGCTTCTTAATGCTGCTTCGCTAACCGCTGCTTCGCTTATGGATTGAAACCAAACAATCTTTTTTGCTCACAAATGAACCGTGCACGTCGGTAAAAGGTTCAAGCGCAGCTTGCGGTAAGCGAAGCAACCGTAAGGCTGTTTCGCAGTGAAAGGCAAAAGGCTGCGAATTCCAAGTCGCGCTTCCAAGCCAATTCGTAGCTGCGCCTCATGACCATTCTAGATCAATCTCCGTGAAGCCGTTCAGCAGGATAACGGCCTTTTGCCTTTTACTGCTTTACAGCCTTACGATTGCTTTGCTTTTACTGCTTTGCCTGCGGAAAGAGGCAGCCTTTTGTCTTTTACTGCTTCGCCTTATGGCTGCTTCGCCAGCCAGCTAACCGCTGCTTTGCTTGCGGAATAAGATACGCAACGCAGTTATAGTGATACCACACGCTCCTCCATTTGTGTTAAAGTTGCCTTTTACTGCTTTGCTTGCCTTACAGTTACTTCGCTTGCCTTATGGTTGCTTCGCTTACCGCAAGCTGCACTTGAACCTTTTACCGCGATGTATGGTTTATATGTTAGCAAAAAAATCAGTTTTCAATCCGCAAATGAAAAAGGCCGTACGAATTCCAAGCTAACCTCATATCAATTCTAGGCCAATCTTTATGAAACCTCCAGTGGACAATGGTCTTTTGCCTTTTACTGCTTCGCCAGCCAGCTGACCGCTGCTTCGCTTGCGGAAAGAGACAAAACGAAGCAATCAAACCGATGCGTATGGTTTGTGTAAGCGAAAGACTGTCCATTTTCAATCTGCAAGTGAAGCAGCGGTTAGCTGGCTGGCGAAGCAGTAAAAGGCGAAGCAGCCATAAGACGAAGCAGTAAAATGCGAAGCAACCGCAAGGCTGGCATATCAATAAAAAGCAAAGGGCTATGTGAGTTCCAAGCTGCGCCCTCAAGCACGATAACGGCCTTTTGTCTTTTATTGCTTCGCCTTTTACTGATTCGACAGCTGACCGCTTCTTCATTTGCGGACTGAGTAGGCAACGAAATTGGTGATGAAATCATATGCTCTTCCACCTGTATTGAAGTTGTGACACAGTCACATCGCCCTGAGCTTCGCTCAAGTTGATTTTTACTGCTTTGCTTGCCTTACAGTTGCTTCGCTTACCGCAAGCTGCGCTTAAACCTTTTACCGACGTGTATGGTTCACAGTTTATATGTGAGCAAAAAACTTCGGTTTTCAATCCGCAAGTGAAGCAGAAAGCATAGTTTTCTGTGGCAGGCGAAGCAAGCCAAGCAGCATTAAGAAGCAGTAAAAGACAAAAAGGCAAAAAAACCGCGTGAATTCCAAGTTGCGATTCCTAGCTGCGCCTCCAATCTCCATGAAGCCCTCCAGTAGGACGATGACCTTTGCCTTTTATTGCTTCTCCAGCCTTACGGCTGCTTGGCTTGCTTCGCCTGCCACAGAAAATTATGCTTTCTGCTCCGCCAGCTGACCGCTGCTTTGCTTGCGGAAAGAGAAGCCTTTTACTGCTTTGCCTTACCACTGTTTCGCCTGCGGGACGAGGCTACAGACTGGGGTGTATGGTTCATGTGAGCGAAAAAACATTGTCCGGTTTTCAATCCATGTGAATTCCAAACTGCACTCCCTAGCTGTGTCTCTTAGCCATTCGAGAGCAATCTCCATGAAGCCCTCCAGTAGGACAATGGCCTTTTGCCTTTTACTGCTTCGCTAACCGCTGCTTTGCTTGCGGAAAAAGACGGCCTTTTGTTGCTGCTTCGCTTGCGGAATGAGGCTTTTTGCTGAGGTGTACAATTCATATACAAGCGAAGAAAAAAACACCTCAGTTTTCAATCCGCAAGCGAAGCAGCGGTTTGTGAAGCAGTAAAAGTGAAGCAACTGTAAGGCCAATGAAGCAGTAAAAGGCACAAAGGCTGCGTGAATTATAAGCTGCGCTCCCTAGCTGCGCCTCCAAACCGTTTGGGAATAATTTCCACGAAGCCCCTCAGCAGGACAACGGCCTTTTGCCTTTTACTGCGAAACAGCCTTACGGTTACTTTGCCTTACGTGCCGTAACCTGCGCTTGAACTTTTTACCGAGGTGTACGGTTTATGTGTGAGCGAAAAACAACACCTCAGTTTTAAATTCGTGTGAACTTTAACCTGCGTTTCCTAGGTGTGCCCATAGCATTAGAGGCCAATCTCCATGAAGCCTCCAGCAGACAACAGCCTTTTGCCTTTTACTGCTTCGCTTGCGGAAACAGACGGCTCAAGGTAGGCAACTTCATTGCGCAAGCTGCGCTTGTACCTTCATACGTCGCTGTACAGTTCATGTGAGCGTAAAACTGTCTGGTTTTCAATTCTCAAGCGAAGCAGCGGTTAGCTGGCGAAGCAGTAAAAGGCCAAGCAGTAAAAGACGAAGCAACCGTAAGGCTAGCATAACAGTAAAAGGAAAAGGCAAAAGACCGTATGAATTCCAAGTGCGTTTCCAAGCCAATTCCTAGCTGTATTTCCTAGCCATTCGAGGCCAATTCTCCCAGGAGGCGCACTGCACTCCAGCAGGACAACAGAAAGAGATGGTCTTTTGCATTTTACTGCTTCGCTTGCGGAACGAGATAGGCAACGAAATTGTGGTGAAGTTGCCTTTTACTGCTTTGCTTGCCTTACGGTTGCTTCGCCTTTTACTGCTTCGCCTTTTACTGCTTTGCCTTTTACTGCTTCGCAAGCCAAGTGACCGCTGCTTCTCACATATCAACCATACACCTCGTGAAGGTTTAAGCGCAGCTTGCGGAAACGAAATTCAGTCCCTTTCCATCTCTTTCCATTGTCTTGCGGGCTTCATGGAGATTGATCTCGAATGGTTGGAGGCTCAGCTAGCGACGCAGCTTGGAATTTATACGACCTTTTGCTTTTTACTACTTCGCTTGAGGATTGAAAACTGAGGGTTTTTCGCTCACATGAACGTACACATCTGCCTAGAGAGTGTGTAGCTGGAAATTGGCCTCGAATGACTAGGAAGCGCAGCTTGGAATTCACAGGCCTTTTGTCTTTTACTGCTTTACAGCTTTATGGTTGCTTCACATTTTACTGCTTCGCCTTATGGCTGCTTGGCTTGCTTCGCCTGCCACAGAAAACTATGCTTCTGCTTCCTTTGCGAAATTGAAAACCGTAGTCCGAAAGCGAAGCAGCAGCTGATAACGCAGCTGTGTCTTTCTGCAAACAAAGCAGCGGTTAGCTGGCGAAGCAGTAAAAGACAAAAGGCCATTGTCCTGCTGGAGGGATCTATCGAATCGATAGGAGGCACAACTAGGGAGCGCAGTTTGGAATTTACATGGATTGAAAATAGGACAGTCTTTTTTCGTTCAGATATGAATCACGCATGTCGGTAAGGCGTCGTTCCACGAGCGAAGCAGTGGTTGGCTTGCGAAGCAATAAAAGGCGAAGCAATAAAAGGCCATAAAGCAGAAAGCATAGCTTTTTATGATCGATTTTAACCGACGAAGCATTAAAGGTAAAAGACCGTGTCTTTCTATCTCTTTTTCCTCTCTTGGTATCTTTCCGTTGTCCTGCTGGAGTGTTTCATGGAGATTGGCCTCGACTGGCTAGGGAGCGCAGCCTGGAATTCGCACGGCATTTGTCTTTTACTGCTTCGCCAGCCGCTACTTTGCTTGCGGATTGAAAATTGGGCGTTTTGCTCACATATGAACCGTATACCTCAGCCTGACGGCTCAAGCACAGTTTGCGGTCAGCGAAGCAGTAAAAGGCAACTTCAACGCAGTTGAAGGAGTGTGTGATTTCATCACCAACTTCGTTGCCTACCTCGTTTCGTCTTTCTTTCCGTTGTTCTGCTGGGCGAAGCTAGCGATTGACCTCGAATAGTTAGGAAGCGCAGCTAGGAAGCGCAACTTGAAATTCATATGGAATTAAAAACCGGACAGTTTACAACGCAGTTGTGGTTAAACCACGACCTCTACACCTTCAGTGCAGTTGCTTTTTTTTTTTCGCTCACAGATGAACCATGCACCTCTGCTTTGAGACATCGTCTAGCAAGAGAAGCAGCGGTCGGTTGGCGAAGCAACTGTAAGGCAGTAAAAGGCGAAGCAACGCAGTAAAAGGCTAGCTCTTTTCGTCGTCATAATGGAGGGATTTATGGAGATTCGTCACGATTGGCTAGCAGTGTAAGCTAAACTAAGACGCAGCTTGGAATTTATACGGCATTTTGCCTTTTACTGCTTCACCGGCCTTACGGTTGCTTCGCCTTTTACTGCTTCGCCAGCCAGCTGACCGCTGCTTCACTTGCGGATTGAATCTGAGGTTTTTTGGTCATATATAAACCATACACCTCAGTAAAAGGTTCAAGTGCAGCTGGAGATTAATGTCGAATGGCTAAGATGCGCATTCTTCCTGTTGTCCTGCTGGAGGGCTTCATGGAGATTGGCCTCAAATGGTTATGAAGCACAGCTAGGAAGCGCAGCAGCCGTAATGGAATCGAGCTACGCTTGATGATAACTGCTCTGCAAAATAAAGCGTAGCTTGATGATGACTGCTCTGCAGAATCCATGTGAATTTTAATGAAATAAAAATTAAATGATAAATAAAAGTGCAAGAAACACAAAAACAAAATGGCTGGTCAACGATGCGAGAGATGCCAATACGCCTGCCCGGTATCCAAAACGATTGTACCCTTGATTTGTATGAAATGCAGTAGGGAAGCTCGCGGCGGTTTATCGGAAGCTTGGCCAGTGCTTCACGGCTTGAGCCCACCACGTGCACGCTCCTTCCTTCTTATGGATGCAGAATGGCCACGAATGCGTTGTCTAGATTCGAAAGGAAGACCATTGTTGACGATCCCTCTATTGTCGGTCGGTTATCTACCTAATCGGAATGTCGAAGCATATTATTTCGCGCTGGATTTCACGGCCGAGTTGCTGCATCGAGGTGCACCTTGCTCCTATGAAGATTGCTATGCGATTCCTTATTTCCAATCACTCTGGCATATATTATTGCGCACTTGGTATCAGATGAACCGTGATTTTCCAGAAGCCGCTCAATCTCTGGAAATACGGACATTTAATTTTATGAAGAGACTTCATGAACGCGCACCGGTGCGAGCGGAAATCGACATTCGGCCATATTCTTCTCACCAAAATAAAGCCGCCTGGGGTACTCTATTTGCTCTGTTGGATGTCGTTGTCACCTTAAATTTGTCATCCACAATGGTGGAATGGATGTGTTCGCGCGGCATCAGTTCACTCAATTGTGCCAAAGAACGAAGGATTTACCTGGAGAGAATGGAATCGCCGGTGGACAAAACAGAAAGGGATAGTGTTGTGCTCTATCTTTCCTCTTACGAGTTGAACGGTGGCGTCATGTCCTTTGAACAACTGTATCCATTACGCCCAGAAATGGCGGCAGCAATGACGACCGGATGGCAAAAATACACCCGTTGGTCTGGTCGCCGTATTACAGCTTTGTCCCTTGATTGTAGCTTTCCATTAGTTCTCGCAAATCTTACTGTCTCCTATCTTTAAAACCTGTGGACGGTTTGCCGCAAACCACTTAGCGATGTACGTTGTTAAAACTAACCATTGGCAGTCGTATTATTACCGCATATAGTGACTATCGTTTCTAGTGGCGATTATAAGGACGCACTCCTACCGCCAACGGGCTTAGCTGTATTTCAGATGCATTTATCTCTGGATTGGGCCTTCGAGCCTTCAGGCCTTCCATCGGTTGTCGCAAATATTACCATTTACTATTTTTAATGTCGCGTGTTTCAACATGTTCATTTTATTTAATTTTAGAGTATTAATCACCAATCAGGATATTATGTTGCTGCATTTATTTTTACATAATTAAAATAAATGACACCATTAATTAAATAATGATGTTAATATTAAATTGTAGTATTAGATGTTGAACAAAACCAAATTAAGGTGCAATTTAATATGTACAACTCATCATCGCAAGCCTTGCAAAATGATGATGTACACGGTTTACACAAAGTCCCTTGATAACGCCGACACTGGAGGAAACAGTGGCAGCGCATCCGTTGTATTTGCTACCACAAGTTTGGAAGATGCCCGTACGCACATTTTGAAAAGTGGACGAGGTGGGCGAGTGTGGGAGCCTACCTCAGCACGGGACTTCAAAGACGGGGAAATCTTGTTTATAAAGCACAACCACAATGACATTAGCAGTGGAAGATTTCCTGCTGATCTATTTGTATGCTCTACGGACATGCTCATATCGCCACAATATCAGAACGTCGACGGCTGGTTGGAATGCTGCGCCGTCAGCGAAACAGTGCCAGCCGGATGGTTTGCGAGCGCATCAAGTATACAGAAGCTCAAGTTGGTTGCATTTTGGTCTGTCTCAGCCGTACCGTCGGCGATAGTGGATGCGTGGATGAAACTGCGCACGGAACGAGAAAACCGAGAGACTATTATAAGGGCCTTTGATGACGCGATACCAACTGCTGAAATTCTCAATTATAGTATGCCAGTCAATGGCAGAACTTGCGGCTGGACATTAGAATCGAAGATCGATGGAGAATCTGGAAACTCCGAGGCAGTAATTCGACATATCTACCAAATGCACTATGCTGCTAAGATATGCCTGGGAGACAAGATTGGTTACTTCATATCTTTCAGGCTGCGTTCCATGAGCGCAGAATCACGTCAAGCTCTAAAAGAATGGTGTGAACGCGAGATTATCGATGCGTCTCGCTTAATCAATGATGGAAAATGCGATGCCCTCGTACGGCCTGATTTGGTCAATCTCATCGCTGCGATCGCGTGCTTATCGACAAAATGTGACCGTGGGCCAAGTTGTCACCACCTTGGGTTTTCCGATGCTGCCAAAGCAGGCGATACCTTGGGCCTCATAAACCACTATGCCCGTTCAGAAGGCACCAACAAACACCTGATAGGAATGCAAATGGAGAAGCTCGGATATGACCGTGAACGTGGAAAGTTTACGGTTCCAGTCACTTATGAGATGGCTTTTGCTCTCGGTGCGAGTGCCATCATTTCATAGTTTATTTCCCCATGCAGAGGAGTAGCCAGCATAACCGGGGGATACGTTGTTGCTTCAGGCTCCACAAAAACTGACCATAACTCTTTTTCTTTCGGCGGTGCCGCAGTCTCCAATTGTAAACCAAAGCAAAGCAATCCACTGACAACTGTCGCGAACACAGAAAACTGCACAATGAGTGTCGAATGCTTCGCTTGCAGATTGAAAACTGGGAATTTTTCCATCGGCGCATCAAACTGCACACACCTCGGCCTCGCTTAACTCTCTTTCCACAAGCAAAGCATTAAAAGGCAAAATATTGTTGTCTTCGTGCCAGAATCCCAACGGGAACGGTCTCGAATGGTTAGATGATGGCACGGCTAGAAATTGGCTAGAGATATAGTTGATGTAAGGCGGAAAAAATCTCAAAATTATCAATCCGCAAGCGAAGCAGTAAAAGGCGAAGCTTGGCCGGTGCTTAACGGCTTGAGCCCACCGTCTGCGCGTTCTTTTCTTCTTATGGACGCAGAATGGCCGCGAATGCTTTGTCTAAACAATAGGAGAACATCCGTTGTTGACAATCCCTCTGTTTTATATTTATAACATCAACAAGGGCAATGGCCAAACGTATAGCACTGAAAAGTATTATTTTATGCTGGATTTCACGGCCGAGTTGCTACGTCGAGGTGCGCATTGTTTTAATAACGATTGCTATATATATCTCCGCATTTTCCTTCCATCTGGCATATTTTGTTGCACGCCTGGTGGTCCATGAGGCATATTTTCACAGAAGCCGACCAGCCTCTGGAAGTTCTTATTCTCTGTTGGATTTGGCAGTAACCAAGAGAGCACCATCCGTAATAGTGCAATGGATCTGCTCGCGTGGCACAAATCCACAGTTATCGGATTACTGTGCCAAGGAATGGGAAATGATAGCTGCTGATATGCCTCATATCAATTGGCTCTCCTGTCCAGAGGGTACTCCTTTTATTCACGTGCGTCGAACGGCCGCAGGAACATTAAATTTAACCCAGAGATGGCAGCGGCAATGATGACGGGCTGGAAAAAATATACCCGCTGGTTTGGTCACAAACTCAAAGCTTTGTCCCTTGAATGGGGCCTTCCATCGGTTCTCGCAAATATCGCTGTTTCCTATCTGTAATTTCCCGTCTCTGTAATTTCCTCTCTGTAATAATCTCCAGCGACATCAGCTTCATTTAATTTAAATGATCATATCATTGAACAATGACATCATTAAATAATAATAATAGTAATAATAATAATAATAATAATAATATAATGAGGTCAATGAATTAATATTGATAGTTATTAACAAAAAAGAACAAAACAGAAAAAGGATGCAACTTCATACATACAACTCGCCATTTGCAAGTGATGATGTATACGGTTCACGTCAAGCCCCTTGATAAGCCAGACAAAAAGGGTAACAGCAGCAACAGCCAAAGGGCACCGGTTGTATTTGGCGCCACTAGTCTGGAAGAGGCCCGTGCACACATTTTGAAAAGTGGGCGGGTTTTGGAGCCCACGTCAGCACGAGATTTCAAAGACGGTGAAATATTGTTCATAAAGCACGACGACAGTAACGGTAGCAGTGGTGATGGTAGTATTGGAGGATTCCCCGCAGATCTATTTGTTATGAACATCAACGATTTGGGTGCCCTTGTTACAGGTGAAGACGGTTGGCTGGAATGCTGCGCCGTCAGCGAAACAGTGCCAGCTGGATGGTTCACAGGTGCCTCAAGCATACAAAAGCTCAAGTTGGTCGCATTTTGGTCCATCTCTGTCGTACCGTCAACGATAATAGAATCATGGATGAAAACGCGCGAGGAACGAGAAAAACAAGAGGCTATAATAAGAGCATTTGATAAGGAGGTCCCGACTGCCAAAATGCTGAACTATTGTATGCCAATAAATAGTACAATCAGTTGGGGGTTGGAATCCATGATTGACGGCGACCCTATACGCTCCGAAGCAATAATTCGACATATCTATCAAATGCATTATGCGGCAAAAATCTGCTTGGGTGAAAAGATTGGCGGATTTGTGTGGAATAGGCTGCGTGTCATGAGCGCAAAATCATATCAAGCATTAAAAGAATGGTGCGAAAGCGAGATTGTTATCGCTGCATCTCATTCAATCAAAGACGAAAAGGGCAATGCATCATATATTGTCGCGCGGCCCGATCTGGTCAATCTCATCACTGCAATGGCATGCTTATCGACAAAGTGTATCGGTGGATCAGGTTGTCATCACCGCCTTGGGTTTTATAATGCTGCCAAAGCAGGCGATACCTTGGGACTCATAAATCATTTTATGCGTGTAGAAAACAACAACAAACAAGTGATTAGAATGCAAATGGCAAAGCTTGGCTTCAATACTTTACAGGAACAGTTTACGGTCCCGGTCACATATGATATGGCCCGTGCTCTCGACATGAATGCCATCGTTCCTTAGTTTCTTCAGTGGTTAGCGGTATGACCCGATGCATCAGTTGTGGAGATGTGTTCCTTTTTTGTTCTCAGAATGACATTCATTACAAGCTCGAGGCTTTCCTTTTAATCAATTTGTCAATACTTTATAATACCTTAAATAACAACTTCGCTTTTTAAAACGACTATTATACCCATCATCATGTTATTGCATCAAGGCAGAAGGTATTCTGAAGATGCTATTTTGTGGGGGAAGAAGAAAAAGAAAAATCGCGCTCTGGAAAGGCTGCTGGACAGATCTTTTGCCATAAAGTCGCTCGCCTATTGCCTAAAGCGGTTCCCAGAACTAGTTGCTGTGTTTGTCAGCCGCAGTGGGCTTTTTAATATTAATAAAAAAAATATATTTTCATTATTTATTTGTTGCACATAACGTGGAAAGATGTGCGCGTTGAATTGCGCTTACTGTGGTGCGGATTGGTGGCATTTGAATGCAGCATCAAGTGTTATTGAACCGACTACGTCAACTACATCGACTATATCAGCCACGAACTTTATATCAGCACCTCGACTGCGACATTGTAACATATTGCGTAATCCACTTCATATGAGATACGAAAAAGCACAATCTTGTGGAGAAGAACAAAAAGAAAAAATCGCGCTTTGGGAAGGTGAAGACTACGGTGGAATGTGCTGGACAGATCTTATGAAGAAGTACGGCTGGAATGTGTCGTTTGGAGGTCGTGAAGCAGTTGTGAATTTGTTACTATCGCGCCGTCTGAATTTATACGACTGCGCAAAGCCCAATCTTAATACAATTCGACCAAACGAACATCATCCATTGGTTTTGAGCAATCTATATCCGGAAGATGAATGGATTGAATGCCTGTACGTTAACCAGTCCGAATCATCAGCTTCATTGACCCGACCACAATGTTGGCTAGCAGACTGGTACATTAGAAATGCTTATTTACATCAAACAAAAAGAGATGAGAAAAATTTCAAACCAAAACTACGGCAACTCTTGAAAGCCGGCTGTGAAGATCAACTGTACCGTCCTCCTTATACAACAGCAATCCACGCAAGCCAACAAATAGTCGAACAGGAGGATCTGCGGACCAGTAATGGTCCATGGCAAGTTGGAGACGTTCTTCTTTGTCGTGAATATCTGGTCTACATTCCGTGCTTAACTATGGGAGCAGATGGTATTGTTGTTGTTAGGGGATCACCTCCACGCGTTTATATGGATAGAGTCCCAATCGAAGCAGTCGTGACAGATATTGCCATGGGAATAGACGGAGTTACACCATGTGTAAGGATACACTATTCCAAATGGTCTTCGGGATGGGATGAGTGGATATACATTAATAGCTCGCGCTTGCTTCCATGGCCAGAAGGCAAGGCCAAGCCTTTGGATTTGACATTATCTTTGATCACTTTGATTGAGGCAACATGGCCGGGGATGCGAGCTTACATTGACGAAGTTCTGCACGAAATCAGCACCGAATACCGTTTTGTTTATAAGGAATTGGATGCGGCTTCTGGGCTTCCGGATGTTCTGCTTCTCCTGATCATGAAATATACATTATTGACTGCGTCCGCATCCAGCTTTCGGCAAGGCTCATATCCATAGCACAATATCTCATCAAATTTGCCGTACTGATCCTTTCTCGTTGCTTTGTAAGTGCCCATCGTGAACTGTTTCAAGGCTCAAACATTATTATTTATTATTTCAAGTGTTATTGAACATTATCAAAGACAGGAATAGCAAAGCAATAAACTGTGAGCTAAGACAAGAGCAAATGCACTGCCGAAGATGACAACAGAACAATTTAGATGCGAATGCGTCAGATGTATTTTGTCCTCCGTGAAAACCACGTTCGGATACAGATATATGCTATTCAGACTACCCTACCCACCAATTCATCGTTCTAAATTTCTCGTTCGTTAAATTTCAAGTCACGTCTATTTTTTTTGATTTTTTGATTTTTGTTGCACATAAAATAGGGTGAAAAGATGTGCGCACTACATTGTGCTTATTGTGGCTCAGACTGGTGGCATTTGAACGTGACATCAGTACTTAATGCGTCATCACGTCAAGGAAAGTACTGCGATACGCGGCGTCATCTGATTTACATGAAATACGACCCAAAGGCGCTACCTTGTAAAGAAGAAGAAAGAGAAAAAATCGCGCTCTGGGAAGGTGAAGAATGTGGTGCATTGTCCTGGACGGATCTTTTGAAGAAGCACGGCTGGAATGTATCGTTTGGAGGTCGTGGAGCATTTATGAATATAATGCTGCGTTTCGATCGTAAGATATTGCGACGACACAATGCACTGCTTGATGTCGATACACTTCGACCAAATGAGTATTATCCACTACATTTGGCCTGTGGATATCTAGAAGATGATTGGATCGAGTTTTTATGCATCCGTCGGCCTGAATTGACACGGTGCTGGCTAGCCGATTGGTACAGTAGGCTCGTTAATGCTAATGTGCCAACAATAGAAGATAAATCAAAGTTGCGGCAGCTTTTGAAATTGGGATGCGAAGACCAATTGTACCGTCCTTGTTATGCAATAGCAAGCCACGCAAGCCACACAAACCAGTACATACTTGAACAGGAACATTTGGAGACCACCAGCACATGGAAAGTTGGAGATATTCTTCTTTGTCGCGACTCAATGATAAACATGCCAAACTATTTAATTTTGGAATCGGATGGTGCCATTGTTTTGGATAAGCCTTCTTACTTTCGTAAGAGTATGGAATTTGCATTATGGGAAGCAGTTGCCACGGATATTGCAATTGGAATAGATGGAATTACTCCTTGTGTACGGATACACTATTCCAAGTGCTATTCGGCATGGGACGAGTGGATCTACGTTAATAGTTCGCGCTTGATCCCTTGGCCAAAAGATAAAGCTAAACCTCTCAATTTGACATTGCCCATAATTACCTTGATTGAAACCAAATGGCCGGCCATGCGACCATTTATTGAAGAAGTACTGCATGACATCAGGGCCGAGTACCGCTCGATTCATGAATGTTTAGATGCGGCTTCAAAACTACCGTCCGTGGTGCTTCTTCTGATTATGGAATATACACTTCCCATTGTATCCACATCCGCATTCACATCTGCATTCACATCTACGTCTGCATTTATGTCTGCATCTACAGTGGTCTACAGTGGCAATAAACACCTACAAAAAATTCCATCAGTAGAATAGAATAGATCATGGAACACATGCCTTCAAGACACTTATTCTCGATTACAATCTTGTTATTGTTGTCAATGATAGATCGTTCTCTTTAAAAATCCCAGCGAGGGAGCCCATCGGATTCGCGTTTCCTGAGAATGTAATGCAATGCGGTGAACTTATGTTGATGGATTGGCAAGAAAAACAATTAGGATCAGAAGCGGTTTGGGGAGACGCGAAACCGTGTCCAAATATTCCAACACGCGTGCTCGCTCCGCTTCCATTTCCTCCTGTACCTGACCGATATAAGAATGCAGCTCCGGCCAATCCGCATTGATCAATTGATCCAAGGGTGTGTACAAATCAAGTGGCTTAAGTCTGTCTGCGGGCCATTGAGCCAAGCGGCTACTATGCGCATATATCCACTCGTCACATGCGGAAGTGGTACCGGAAAAATGTATGCGAACACAAGAGTGGATGCCATCGATTCCCAAGGCCTTGCCGGTCACTACGGCCTCTTTTGGCGGTCTCGAATCGTCAATCCGCGGTTGATACTTTGAAACTTCAGGCGTAACGGTCCCATTTTCTCTCATAAGAAGCTGACTAGCATATCTGTACACGAATTCAGGTTTGCTGCACAAAAGGAAATCACCGACCTTCCATGGGTCATCGTCATCTTGAGAAAAAGGAAGCTGCATATCGAGGTAGTAAGGCGGCAATTGCAATTGTTTTGCACAGCCGACGCGTATGAGTTGCCGCAGTTTCGATTTTGCAGCGGTGTATTTTTCTCAATGGAGCTTATTTTGCGTATATAAAAGTTTGTTTCTGATATACCAATCCGCGAGCCAGCATTGCGCCCCAGTATCGCTGATCAGGAATTCCGAAACAGCGTCCTCTGAAAAATCGTCGAGGAGCTTGAGTGGATTGGCTTCGTTTGGCAGCAAATCTAGATTGATTTTGGTTACAGCTTGTGGTAATTCTCGCGTCAATACGCCATAGATAGTTCGGTTAGAATCAGCAGCGCTGTTGCCACACGCAAGACTTGAATTGTGATAGTACTTTGCAAGTAGATTGAGGAACGCACTCCGACCTGCAAACCTTATATCAAAGCCATGCTTCTCAACCAGATCCACCCATTCAAAATTTCCATCTGTATTACCTTGCCATATATTAATTTTTTCTTTCCTCTCCTTTTCTTCTTTCGTTTCTTCCTTTGCTTCCTCTGCTTTCTTTGACTTCTTTGATTTATCGTGTCGCCGGTGCCAATTTAGCTGCCTATTTCGACCACGTCGACCGTGCATGCTGTACACCATGGGCAATATGTGGCGTCGAATGTTGCAATGGCGCGGAAATATACCTTTTTTTGCCGCAACTGGAATGTGTTTACACACCAACTTTGGTTGATGTTGCGGCAAAACGATGTTATCATTTTTGTTTCTTACGTGCATCCAGTCCGCACCGCAATACGCACAGGATAGGAAGAACAGCTGATAGCGCATGATAATGTTGTTTGATTACGATGCCACTTGACACTGATACAATGGCAGATTTATTAGAAACTCATTGTTTTATATTGGCGTTTGCGTTGCCAGTGAAAGATACAACAAATAACTGTGAATTACGGTGAATAGCAATAAATAAACGCAAACGAAAAGAAAGGCTAATGAAGTAAAATGAATTAAAACCGAAAATAATGAGAATGGAACATACAGAAAAAAAAAATAAAAATTTACTTACTAAGAATGTTTAGATCGGAAAGGGGCAAGTTAAACTTGAATCGTCTTATTGTGCGTATTATGGCGCAGATTGGATGCATATCTCAACACCAAAGTTGTCGAGAGACTGCGACATACGGCGCATATCATTTCCCAGACGACATAAACTCTCATTTCAATTAAATCGCGTTTGAATATTTTAGAAATGTGGGGTTTAAAAAAAAAAAAATAAAATGGTTCAATATTGGCGGATTATAGTCAGTCAATGGGCACAAAACGGCAAGCGACAGAAGCAAAATGCGCCAAAGAGGCTATAAACGTGGACAGACGTGCGATGCAGAACATGTCGAGAGAATTACTGATGGAAGTGTGCAAATGCCTCAAGGTGTGCGATATTCGTGCGCTTCGCGAAACGTGTGTTTATGTTGCCCAATTTGTGCATGACGACTGGTGCGTAAAAGTGCGTTCTCTCCACGTGACTTCAAAAGAAGATGCCTTCTTTCTGGTGCGACAGCCGCCTGTATTTGCAAAAGAGATCCGAGGCATTATCGATATGGTACATCCCGCATGGTCAGCGGTCTTGATGTCATGCAGGGCAACGCTCGAAGTCGTTACGCCAATACACTGTAGTAAAAATACCCTGGCGATCGCACTTCATCTGCCTCGTTTGCGTTTCTTCTCCATTGTCAAGATTAAACAATATAGCTTGCATGGGCTATGGAAACAGCCGCACCGTTATGGTTCATCAGATCATATAACAAAAGAAATGGCGATGACAGAAGTAATGGCGATGACGGAAGAATGGGAACAAGAAGCTATGGAAGTAATAAGAAGTGCCCAACAAAAAACAAAAACAACCAAGATAGCGCGTTGGGGCCATACTTTCCATTTCCACAGTCTCGATAAAGTCGCGGAGACACAAAGCGGCGGAAATGCCGATTACTGCTGGCTGGGTCATTTGTCATGCATTGCCTCTCCACTTATCATACAAACTGTTCGAAATCACGTTTGGTTGACTACTTTGCACATATTGTTCAAGGCGCCAATACAGCAGATCACGGAAGAACTTGGCAAAGCACTGGCCATATTGCCACGTTTACGAAGTCTCAAGCTGACTTGTTCTAAAGCTGTTACTGCTGCTGCTGCTGCTGATGATAGTGTGTTATCTATGGTGCACAACAATCCACAAAATACCATGATTGCAAGAGTACGATGGATGCTGCCGCGATTACTCAAACTGATTCAACAACCTGCCATATATTTTCTCAAGATAAAAGCGCCGGCACTTCTTTATTATAGTGGTCCAGCCGGATTCAGTGCATTAAATAATGCTCCGGGCTTATGCACACTTCGTGACACATCATCCAGCAAAGCCATACGTTTATTTTCGCAACGTGGTCTACATCTCGAACATCTGTACGTAAAAATGAAGAGATGCGCTATACCAACAGCTTTAACGCTATTGGTTAGCCCCAAACTGCGATGTATAAGCTTTTATACACAAGGCGTCTTTGAGATCTCAAAAGCGCTGGCGGCAGTGATGAGCTGTTCAGCTACATTGGAAACTATGATATTGGTACCAAGATCATCATCTGAATCCGACCAAGAATGCAAACTCAATGAGATTAATGAGAATGCCGAGTTGAAGAAAGCGGAGGAGAATGCTGCGCTGTTATCAAAACGGTATTATTTTCCTTCATTGACATCGTTGAGTTGTTGTGGCTGGACGGATACCATAATGGAGGCCGTTGTGGCTCCTAAATTGACAAAGTTGAAGCTACTGTCACCGGTTTCATCGAATGCGATAGACTCATTGACAATGCACTTTCCAAATCTACAGAGTCTATATTTTCCCTTTGATGAACCTGTCAGACTGTCTACACAAGTGGTGCGTGAGTCCTCGACTGCCGACTTAACAACAACCACAACAACTGCAACCGCAACTGCAAAAATCCGGCCTTTACAAAGTCTATTGATGAATATTTCTTCGAAATGGTCATATGGGCATCCCAATTTCTTTCCAGCACATTGGGATCCTAAGCTTAGAATTCCACGTGGACAAGTTGTCGCG
>JADMIO011678448.1_pt1 | contig 90398 bp, 97 predicted proteins | sample 8958161 | NCBI WGS metagenome assembly JADMIO01 (sample SAMN16585339, study PRJNA669376) | soil metagenome | isolation source: Crop rotation soil | place: USA: Cullars Rotation, Alabama | collected 2011
CACCCGAAGGTGAGCCAGTGTGATTACATTTGCGGCCTAACTGTGGCCAGTCCAGTTACGCTGGAGTCACTAGTATTTAGGTGACACTATAGAAGCGGCCGCGACAACTTGTCCACGTGGAATTCTAAGCTTAGGATCCCAATGTGCTGGAAAGGATCGCCGCGCGCATCCCATGCACGGCCAGCTCGTCGACGTGGGTAATGGGCGCCGCTTGTATCTGAGTTGCTCCGGGTCGGGGACTCCGGTCGTCGTACTCGTGCAAGGAGCCGGCGAACCGGCGTCGATATGGGCGTGGATCGCGCCCGATGTCCCACGCGATACCAGAGTGTGTGTGTACGATCGCGCGGGACGCGGGTGGAGTGATCCTGCTCCCGAGCAGCAGGACGGCTTCGCGATCGCCACGGATCTCAATGCGGTGCTGACGGGAGCGCACGAGGCGCCCCCGTACGTGCTCGCCGGCCATTCGTTCGGCGGCCTCTACGTCCGGGCGTTCGCGGCACGATACCCGAATCAGACGGCCGGCCTCGTGCTGCTCGATGCCACAGACCCGCACCAGTTCACCTTGCCAACCTATCCGCGATTCTACGAGGGATACCGGCGTGTGTCGGCGCTGTTTCCCTCGCTGGCACGCTTTGGCGTTGGGCGCCTCGCGTACGGATCGGCGTACGGCGACCTGCCAGATGCAGCGCGCGACGAAGAGCGCATGTTCTGGTTCACGGCACGGCACGCCCGCAGCCTGCGCGACGAATGGGCGGCAGCACCGCTCGCCATGCGGCAGGCGGGCTCGCTCGTCACGTTGGGGAATCGCCCGCTGATGGTCGTCACCGCGCTGCAAGACGCACAGGAGGGATGGGCGGCTTTGCAGAACGAGGTCCCGAAACTCTCCACGAACAGCAGTCACTGGTCGATCGCCACCGCCAGCCATCCGTCCCTCATCGAAAACAAGGCCGACGCAGCGTTGTCGAGCCAGGCGATTCGCGAAGTCGTCGCCGCCGTCCGAACCTCGAAACCTCTCACGAGACATTAACCATGCGGTCAGTGCAGCTCGTCTCCGCTTTCATTCTCTTACTGTGCTCACACCGTGCCGCGGCTCAGTCGCCCTCGCCCCCACCGCTCGAGGTCATCCGGCTGGTCGGCGGCAGCAGCCTGGTGGGGCGCGTGACTGCGACCGCAGCCGGCAAGATTCACATCGCCGTGGAAGGACTCGGCGATGTGGTGATCGATTCGATCGCCGTCGCATCGCGTGGGCCAGTCCCCCCAACCCCTCCTCCGGCTCCGGCGCCTCGTGTTCCGTCGCCGTGGTCCGGAACCGCGAGCGGCTCTGTGACGAATATTTCAACGGTGGTGCCGGGTGTCGCGGGCTCAACACTCGGCGCGCAGATCACGCTCGGCGCGGCCCGGAACGGCCCACGTGGAGCGCTCACACTCGATGGAACGCTGAGCTACTGGCGCGTCGATCCGGCCGCCGCCGCCGCCGACCAGTGGGGACTGACGCTCGGTGGACGGCGGATGCTGGCGCCGCGCTGGATGCTTCTCTCCCGGACCGGGGTTGAGGTCAACCACGTGCAATACCTGAAGTACCGCTCGACGACCCTGGCAGGCATCGGCTACTACCTCGTGAAGTCCCGCCGAGTGTCGTTGCTCTTCGCGCCCGGGCTGGGATATGGGAAGAGCGAACAGACCGACCTAGGCCGCGTGCTCTCATTCGGAGCCGGCATTCCCACTAGTGTCGAAGGAGCCATTACCGGCCTGCACGACATGCTGACGCTGCAACTGACGCCCATGCTGAGTTTCCAGCAGGACATGCACTACTTCTGGAGCTTACGGAACACCCCATACCGGCAAGCGGACTTCAACGCGCGCCTGCTGGGAATGATGACGCCGCACTTCGGGCTTTCAGTTGCGTTCAAGGAGGAGTACGACAGCAGCATGCCGCCGCCCGTCAACCGCACGTTGCGTTCGCTCATTTCAGGGATTCAGGTGAAGTTCTAAATCGAAGTCGTGAAAGGCGGTGCCGGGACAGCAAGGGCGGTGTGGGAAGTGCAACGGCGTAAGTCAAAATCTCGATTTTACGGTGACTTTGACGTACGCCGTTGAAAGCTACGAAACGACGTCGAAATGCCCCATCATTCCGGACGCGTGGTGCTCGAGGATATGGCAGTGATACATCCAACTGCCAGGACGATTGTCAGGCAGCCACGCGATCCGCACAGTCGCGCGCGGCGGCACATTCACCACGTCCTCCCATGACCGCCACGGCGGCGGCTCGCCGTTGACGGATAGCACCTGGAAAAAGAAGCCGTGCAGATGGAACGGGTGATCCATCAGCGTTTTGTTGACGACGTCCCATACCTGCAGCTCCCCCGCTTTGACGGGCTTGTCCTGATGATGCCGCTCGCGGTTGACCACAAAGTCCACCATCCGGCGCAGGCTGAGCTTGACGCCGAGCTCGACGGTGCGATTGGGAGGTGTCGACGGTGATGCGAGCGGCGCGATCGTCCGCAGCCGTTCGGGAATGCGGGCGCGCGACGGTTGCGCCGCGCCTACGCGCACGGTGGCGAATCGCTCCGTCTTCCGTTTGCGGATTGTGCGGCGCAGATACTGCAACGCCTCGACGGCAATCTCCTGTCCCTCTCCGAACGGCCCGACCGCGAGGTCGACGCGATCGGCGGTCGCGAGCAGCACTTCGGTGACCGTCACCGGAGCTTCGATGAGCCCGCCGTCAGTCCCAAGGATCTTGAACGGTGTCCCGCCAATCGATAGCCGGATGTAGCGCGCGCTGGAGGCGTTAATCACCCGCCACCGCTCGATCTGTCCGGCGGCGACTGTGAGGACCGGCTCGGCCTTGCCGTTGACGAGCCGTGTATCGCCTTCGCGGCCATCGTGGTGCTCGACGATCCCGCCGAACGACGCGACTTGGCCGCTTGGGTCGAGCCGCACGTCGTCGAGAACGAGGACGCGCTCGACGTCGAGCTGCGGCTCGTCGTCGCCGCGCACGATCAACGCGCCATACAGGCCCATCTCGAGCTGTACGGTCTCGTTGCTGTGCGGGTGATACCAGAATGTGCCCGCGTCCGGTAAGCGGAAGCGGTAGACGAATGTCTCTCCCGGCGCCACGGAACGCTGTACCATCTCCGTGCCGTCCATCGCCGCCGGCACCCGCAAGCCGTGCCAATGAGTGTTGGTCGGCTGCGGCAGGCGATTGGTGAAGCGGATCTCCAGCACATCGCCGACGTGCGCTTCGATCGTGGGCCCGGGGACCTGGCCGTTGTAGCCCCAGGCGCGAGTCGTCGTCCCGGGAACGAATTGCCAGTCGATTTCACGCGCTTCGAGCTCGACGGGGATAACCCTGCGGCCGGGATCGGGCCGGGCATCTTCGAAGGCGCGACGGTACGCGGCGTCGGCATCGGCAGCCGGCTCATGCACGACGGGACCGTGATGATGATGCGCAGTGTGCGCGTGGTGATGATGCGTTTCCATAATGGCATACTCCATGAGGCAAAGGCTGTGTCTCTAAGGCTAAACGCACCACAAAAAAAAGGGGACGGCCGTTCGGCCGCCCCCACCCCTGCAATCCACCGACTCGGACGGCCGGCTACGCGCTAATACATCCCGCCCCCGCCCCCGCCCCCACCCGGCATGGGCGGAAGCTTGGACTTCTCTTCGCGCTCGACCACCACGCATTCCGTGGTCAGCAGCAGCCCCGCGATGGACGCGGCATTTTGCAGCGCCGTGCGGGTGACCTTGGTCGGGTCGATCACGCCGGCCAGAACGAGATCCTGATACTCGTCGGTCTGCGCGTTGTAGCCGAAGTTGAGCTTTGCCGAGTCCTGGAGCTTTCCGACAACGATCGCCCCCTCGGCGCCGGCATTCTGCACGATGATCCGGATCGGCTCCTCGAGCGCGCGGCGCACGATCTCGATTCCGGTCTTCTCGTCTTCATCCCCGCTGCCACGGACCTTGTCGAGAACCTTCCGGCACCAGAGCAGCGCCACTCCGCCGCCCGGCACGATGCCTTCCTGGACCGCGGCGCGCGTCGCGTGCAGCGCGTCTTCGACCCGGGCCTTCTTCTCCTTCATTTCGATCTCGGTGGCCGCGCCCACGCTGATCACGGCGACACCACCGGACAGCTTCGCGAGCCGTTCCTGAAGCTTCTCTTTGTCATAGTCCGATGTGGACTTCTCGATCGCTCCGCGGATCTGGCTCATGCGGCCCTGGATATCGGCCTGCTTGCCCTTGCCACCGATGATGGTGGTGTTGTCCTTGTCCACGACGATGCGTTTGACGTGTCCGAGATCGTCGAGCACGGCATTCTCGAGCTTGAACCCCGCGTCCTCGGAAATCACCTTGCCCGCGGTGACGGTGGCGATGTCGGCGAGCAGCTCCTTGCGCCGGTCACCGAACCCCGGGGCCTTCACGGCGCACACCTTCAGCGTGCCCCGCAGCTTGTTCACCACCAGGGTGGCCAGCGCATCGCCCTCGACGTCCTCGGCGATGATGAGCAGCGGCTTCGCCGTCTGCGCGACCTTCTCGAGCACCGGCAGCAGGTCCTTCATGGCGGGAATCTTCTTCTCATTGATCAGGACATACGCGTCTTCGAGCACGACTTCCATCTTTTCCGGATCAGTGATGAAGTAGGGCGACAGGTAGCCGCGGTCGAACTGCATGCCGTCCACGGTTTCCAGCGTGGTCTCGAGACCCTTGGCCTCCTCGACTGTAATGACGCCGTCCTGGCCCACCTTTTCCATCGCATCGGCGATGCGGTCACCGATCTCCTTGTCACCGTTGGCGGAAATCGTGCCAATCTGCGCGATCTCCTTGCGGCCCTTGGTCGCCACGGAGACCCGTTTCAGCTCCTCGACCACGAGCTCGACGGCCTTGTCGATGCCGCGCTTGAGCGACATCGGGTTGGCGCCCGCCGTGACCGACTTCAGGCCTTCGCGGAAGATCGCCTGCGCCAGCACCGTCGCCGTCGTCGTCCCGTCACCCGCGATATCGGAGGTCTTGGTGGCGACTTCCTTCACCATCTGGGCGCCCATGTTTTCGATCGCGTCTTCGAGCTCGATCTCCTTCGCGACCGTCACGCCGTCCTTGGTGATCGTCGGGCTGCCGAATTTCCTGTCGATGACGACGTTGCGACCCTTCGGGCCGAGCGTGACCTTCACCGCATCCGCCAGCTGGTCGATGCCGCGCTTCAGGCGCGAGCGGGCTGCGGTGTTGAATTCGAGATACTTGGCAGTCATGTAGTTCCTCTTCTGCTCAGCTGAGCTTGGCGAAGACGTCGGATTCCTTGATCAAAATGATCTCTTCGTCGTCCAGCTCGACTGGCGAGCCGGTGTATTTCCCGTAGACGACCCGGTCGCCGACCTTCAGCTCCATCGGGACGCGCTGGCCCTTTTCGAGCCGGCCTGGACCGACCGCGATGATCTCACCCTGGATCGGCTTCTCTTTCGCGGTGTCCGGGATGTACAGCCCGCCGCGCATCTCCTCGGTCTCGTCGAGCGGCCGGATCGCCAGCCGGTCCGCGAGGGGGAAGATCTTGGTCTTGGTCCTGGTCTTCGTGGCAGTAGCCATAATGCTCCGCGTGATTGGATCGGACAGCGACTGTGCAGCTTCGCAGATTAGGCTGGTGTACTTGATTTGTCAAGTGACACACCGGTATATATGAGTAGTTAACAAACATTATAAAGCAGCAAGGAGGCATGCGTGGATGTTCCGTTTGTGATTCGGCACCGGCTCGACGAACTGGGATTGGAGCAGCAGGATCTCGCGCGCGCCGCCCGCGTGACGGAGTCCTACATCTCGCAATTACTCACGCGCAAGCGGGCGCCCCCCGCGCCGAGCCGCACGGACATCTACGATCGGATGGACCGGTTTCTGAAGCTGCCGATCGGAGAGCTGGCCCGACTCGCGGATCTGCAGCGCAAGGAAGAGTTGAAGCGCGAGCTGGGCGACGAGCCCGTCCCATTCTTTCACGAAGTCCGCGACCTGATTCTGCGCAAATGCGTGCCGGAGAAGGAGAAGGACGTGCGGGCGATTTTCGAGCAGCAACCGTTCGGCGAGCTCGAGCGCCTGGTCACACAAACCATGCTGGACGTCGTGAAGCGCGTGGCAAGAGACCAGCTGGACAACGATTACTGGCTTCGCATGGTGGCGAAGCTCGGGGGCCGGAGCTTCGAGGAGACGCGGGTCATCGTGCTCGAATTCCTCGATACGGACATCTTCCACGTGACCGCGGAGCACTGCGTCTCGTTCCTCGATCCCCTGATCGAGTCCTGGAGCATCGACCTCGCGACGTTCAGTTTCGAGATCGTTTTGAACCACAGTGTGGTGCCCGGGCAGGCGCGGCGATTTGAATTTGTGGAGTGTGGCACGGCACATCCCGCCGGACCGGAGCGAGGGCTGGAGGAGTTCCTCCAGGACCGCTCCCTCAGCGCCACGGCCAGCCCCGAGGAAATCGAGTTCTTGAAGCGGCTCACGTTCACGCATGCACGGCCGACGCCGCTGTACTACTATCGGGAGCTGCAGAATCTGAGAGACCCGCTGCATTTTCGCCCGTGAACGACTTTGCCGTAGGCCAGCGTTACACGCGGGAGGAAATCCGTACCGCACTGGGCGGCGACCTCGAGAGTGAGCTGCCGCACCGGGATGGGCGCGTCGTCTGCGGTTGTTTCGCACCCGGGTTGAGCCCTGATGCGCCCGACGTCATTCTGTGCGGCCGCGACCCCGAGGTGGTGCAGTGGGCCGAGGTCTTCGCCACGCAGCGCGACTACATCCCCTGCTTTCTGCAGGCGGGCATCACGGCCTGGGAGTACGTGGGGCGTTTTGTGGTACGCCGGGTGATATCGGACAAGGCGCAGATCCGGGCCCGGGCGAAGGCCGCGTCCCGGAGGATGAACGATCTCTCGATAGTCCTTTATCTCCTGGGAGAACCGCGGAGACACAGTGAACGACGATGAGCGCTTGCTGGCGTTAGAAAAACTCGCCAAGGACCGCCAGCGGCTCCCACGCAGGGAAGATGTCGACCGCAGCTGGCGCCTCCACCGGACACTGAGCTATTGGGTCTTTCAGGCCGCCGAAGCCCAGCGCGCGGTCGTGGATGCCAAGATTCGGAACGCTCCCCTCTCCCGAGAAGAGGCCGAGCGTGCTGCGCCCATACTCCAGCGGCGCGATGAGGTGCTCGAGCAACTCAGCGTCACGCGTGGTGATGCCGATGTTTTTTTGGAGACCGGGAATCCTACGCCTCGATCGGAACGAACGTCACCCGGCGCTTGAACAAGCGGAACGCTTCGTAGCGCCGGATGTAGGGCGTGAACCCCGCGTTGAGGCATCCTTTGGCCGACGCGGGGCTGATTTCATCGACGAACGTGCTCACCCACCGCACCCCGAGGCCGGCTGCCTGCTCCGCAATACGTGACATCGCGGCGCTCATGATGCGCTGACCGCGGAACGTGTCCGGCGTGTACGCCCCTTCGAGCAACGCGTCGTCGGGTCCGAGCTCCGGATAGAGATTGCCGAAGAGGTGGCGCAGTCGCCAGTTGGCGTCGGCCGTAATCAGCCACTGCATGTAGCAGATTGCTCCCTCTGTTGTGGTCGCGACATAACAGGTCGGGATGCCAGACTCGATCAGCCGCAGCTGGCCGAGGCGCCAGGATGCTTCTTCCGCGGAGATGTTGGGGGCGCCGGCATCGAGGATCGACAAGTCATCTGTCGGCTCGAGCGGCCGGATCTCGATCGGGATTTTTGCAGAGGGCGCGGCGAAGGGCACCTGCACATCGCGACGCAAACCCAGCGAGGTCGAGAGCGAGTAGGCACGATACTGAACGGTGTTCCAGGCTTTGCGCAGATGTCCGTCGCGCGCGAGCTGCGTGAGATCGCGCAACCGTGACCAGAAGGCATGCATGTCTGCTTCTTTGTGATGAGGGGCTGCGCACAAAGAACGCAATTACCGAGCCGCAAAAAGATGCGGATTGCGACGGGTTTTGGAGCGGGCGCGCGGTCGGCCGCACAAATCTGTAGCGCCCTCAAGCGTCATTCGCCCAGTCGGCGGGCCTGCTTGGACGGAGCGCCACAGCGGCAGTCGAGACAGCCGTGCTCAGCGCAGGTGTTGCAGGTCAGGGCGAGCTGCTTGCGCAGTGCCGCGTGCGCGCGGTGGAGGCGAACGCCGGCGTTGCCGGACGTGATCCCTGCTTCGCGCGCGAACTGGACGACCGGGATGCCGTCCAGGTCCACGCGCCGCACCGCTGTCGCGTACTCGGGCTTGAGGGTATCCACGAGCCCGGCCACGCACGCGCACACGGTCTCGTGCAGCTCCGCGTCGAACGGTGGCTCGACCTCAGCGGCGTCCCTGCCCGCGAGGTGCGCGAGCGCCCGCTCCTCGGCTCCGTGACGCCGGTAATGATCGACGATGGCGTTGCGCAGCACGCGATAGAACCATGCGATCGCGGCTTCGTCGTCGCGCAGCGACTCAGCGCGGTCGAGGCTCTTCACGAACGCGTCCTGGAGGATGTCTTCGGCGAGTTCGCGCGATCCCACTCGACGCTCGAGGAACTGCAGGAAACGCCGGTGGTGCTCGACGAGCACGTTGAGCGTCGCGGGAGCGACAGTACTCGTGGTCATGGGCGCAATATATCCGGCCCCATCCGCAGGGGCCGGATCGGAACGCCCAGCATTTACGACGCGGACCGCTGGCAGTCGCAGGGTGGTGCGCAATCGCAGCCAGCCTGGCCGTCGCAGCCGCAACCGCAGGTATCGGTGGCGTTGGGTTCTCGAGTCAGCATGTTCCCTCCCGGGGTTGTTTTCCGTGTGACTGCTTTCATGTCTGCTGACGGACGAGCCGAGGAACCATTACAGCCTAGAACGTGTACGCGCCAATGGTCGCCGGCCCCGGGCCGCGGGCCGCGCCGCCGAAATCATTCGACACGTAAGTCAGTCCGAGCCCGGCGCCGATCGCGGGACTGCCCGCCTGGAGATGGAAATTCAATCCCGCCACGTCGACGAGCCGTGGATCGGTCCGGTCGAGATTGTTGGCGACCCGCGCGCCCGCGGTCTCCCCCGACGTGATCGAGCCACCGAAGGTGAGGTTGTTCGCGATCTCGACGCCGCTCAGCTCGCCCACCGGCTTGAGCAAGATCCCCGCGTTGCGAGGGCTATAGAAGATGTTGTTCGCGATCGTTGAGTTCGTGAGCCGGCCGTCGATCACGACGTAGCCATCGCGAGTCGGATTCGCGTACGCGAAGGTGTTATTCACGACGTAGAGCTGGTCGACCCCCTTGCCGGCGGAATTGTAGCGATGCACCGCCCAGCCATGGGTCAGGTTGTAGAAAATGTTGTTGCGAATCACGATGTTCGTCCCGCTCGAGACGTAAATGCCGTGATCGTGGACGTCCGTCGACACGCCGACGTCCGCCGTACAGCCGTGGTCGCCGACGTTGTAACGGCCAATGTCGTGCACCACGTTTTGCTCGATCACGACGTCCTGGTCGTCCACCGTGAAGCCCGAGAGTCCGTTGCCCGTCTTCGTGCACAAGCGCCCGACGTCGTGCACATTATTGCCTGCCGCCTGAAGACCCGTGTGTCCCGCCTCAAAATCGATTCCGTAATGATTGGTGTTCCGCACCTCGAACCCATCGACCCGCAGATAGCTCGCGGCCAATTTGATGCCCGTGACGGACGTATTGGCCTGGCCGTCGAGGATGGCCCCCCAACGGTGCTCGGCCTTGAACACGACGAGATTGTCAGGCGCTCCGCCGCGATAGATATAGAGGATGGGGCCGGTGTAGCCCTCGCCGGTGTAGACCCCGTCGCGCACGATTACCGTGTCGCCGGGGCTCACCGCCTTCACCGCGCGTTGCGGCGTGCGGAACGGCTGCGCGGCGGTGCCGGGAAAGCTGTCGTTGCCGGCCTTGGCATCGACGTAGTAACAGCCGGTCGAGCAACTCGCGGCCGTTGGCTGCGTGCCGCCGGTGCCGCCCCCAATGGCGCTGTCGGCCCCTGCACCACCGCCATTAGTCCCGCCGCCGCCTGCACCTCCGGTCGAAACCGGGGCGCTCGGCGCCGTCGGCAGCGCTTCGCGTGAACAGGCGCCGCCGAGTACGGCGATGCCTAACATGACTCCGAACAACACGCGGGCGTAAGTCAAACACTGACCTCCATGCGCCTGGAGACGCGCGCTATCGGTCCCTGCCCTCACAGGGCCAAGCGAGTTCAAGCACCGGGTGGGGGGCGACTTGAACGAGAATGCTGATGCTGCGGATACAGCCAGGTTAGACGAGAACGACTGAAACAACTGAAACTGCGGTGCCGATATTAAACGCCGGGGTGGGTGGGAATGTTTCCAACCTCACAGCGATGCGGCATGTCTTTGACTTACGCCGCTAGGAAGCGCGGCAGTATTCATCCACCACCTTGTTCAGCTTCGCGAGATCCAGCGGCTTCGCCAACACGTGATTGGCATGCTTCACCTCGTCCCTGGCCAGGTTCGCCGGAGACGCCGAGACAGCGACCACAGGGATGTTCTGCACCCGGGCGTCAGATTCGCGCTTCGTCAGGAACTCGAACCCGTTCATCACCGGCATGAGCATGTCGAGGAGAATCACACAGGGCGGCTCTCCGGCCTGGTGGAGGAGGTCCATGGCCTCCTGGCCGTTCTGCGCCTGTATGGTCGCATGGCCTCTGTCTTCAAACAGCTCACTGAGTGATTGGCGTATTTCCGCATCGTCGTCGACGATCATCACGGGAGCCCGCATCAATTCACACTACGCATGGAGCGTGTACTCCGGTTGGCAACTGTGTGCAGAGTTGCACTAGCAGAGGCTCGGGGATTTACGCAAAGGTGCTCAGCATGGCAAGGATTAATCCCTCAAAGTCCGTCGCTTCATTCTTGCGTCGGTGTACCACCAAGTGAGTGTATTTCGAGACATCCCTCCAGCCTCCAGCGCGGGCACGATGTCGTTCAGGCGAGAATTCGAGACGTACCGACGGCGATTGCCCGAGTTGCTGGACAGGCACCTGGGCGAGTTCGCGCTTGTGTCTGGTTCGGAGTTAACCGTATTTCCGAGCTACGCTGCGGCCATCAGGGCGGGTTTCACGGCATACGGGGAACAGCCGTTCCTGGTGAAGCGAGTCGACCCTCTTCAAGCCATCAGTCCTGCCATTCGCTCATTAATTGAAAATCAGTAGTCGCCGGCAAGCGGTATCGGATTGTTAGGCCAACCCACCCGTCCACCCCGGGATGTAGAGACAGGGGGTACTTGCGAAATGCCGCGACCGTCAGCCTCTTTTATTGGCCAGCCGAAATGGAGGCGTACGCAGCATCCTAAGGCTGTACTGATCAAGTGCCCGAGCAGCGGGAAGCCAGTTCTTGTAGGCTTCGAGCTGACCGCCGAAACCTGGGCCGCAAATCCCCTCGCCACGTGTTCCGTGCGCTGTCCGCTCTGTGGCGCACTGCATCAATGGGAAAAGACGCACGCCTGGCTCGAGGAAGTCGAGGATGCGCACACGTGGCGGCGCGAGGAAACGCGTTTGCGAGAGGCGTACGCCGGTCGCGAAGCGGTAAACCCGAGGCGTCAGTGGTCGCAATGGGACCACGTGTTCCTCGAACAGGAACGCGAGCGACGCTTGATCGCGTTGCTGTGGAAAGCCGGTTTGATGCCGCTGACAAACAAGACCGTGCTCGAGGTCGGGTGCGGCAGCGGAGCAAAGATCCGGGATCTGATCAAGTGGGGCGCCATGCCCGATCGAGTGGCCGGCGTGGACCTCCTCCCGGAGGCGATCGCGAACGCGCAGCGATTGTTGCCCGCAGAGGTCACGTTGCAGTGCTGCAACGCGGCAGAACTTCCGCATGCCGATCACACATTCGACATCGTCGCCCAGTTCACGATGTTCAGCTCCATACTCGAGTCCCCGCTGCGGCGGAAAGCCGCCGCGGAGATGCTGCGCGTGTTGAAGCGGGACGGGACAATAATCTGGTGTGATCTTCTCATGGACAATCCGTGGAACAAGACAGTGAAGGGGATCGATAAGAAGGAGCTGCGGGAGTTATTTCCTCACTGCTCGTTCGATCTCGAACGCGCCGATCTCGCGGGTCCGCTGGTTCGCAGCGTGGCGAGCCTCTCCTGGACGGGATCGCACCTCTTGTCACACATCCCGTGGCTGTGCGTTCAGTACATCGGCGTGATACAGCCCAGAGCCCAAGGCCTAGACGGAAGCCGCTTTTAGCGCCGCCAGGCAGATCGCATGCGCGGGCGTCTCCCCGGATGCGGCCACCTGGAAGCCGTCGGAGCGGATGAGCTGAATTTCGGGACGGACGGATGGACTTTCCATCCGAATCCAGAAACCGCGCGCGTTCAGTTTCTCGATCACCTTCCAGGCATCCAATAGATTCGTGCTGTACTCCGGCACGCGGCGATCTTCGATGCCCATGACGCGCTTTCCCACGGCCCGATCCAGCTCGCGCCCCGCCGGCAATTCGTGGTTCTCCACTGCAGCTCCGCTCGGTGTTTCGGGTTTCTACCCGAGCGGCGCCCGTTTCACGTAGTCAGAACAGATGTCATTCCAGAGCTACTGCTTCGTGCGGTCGCGCTTCGCTCGCGAGCTCGCATCGGTCCATCCATTCGGACTAACTTGACTTGGGGTCGGTAGAGTCAGGCGTCGCCGCAACCATCAAAGGGCGCGCTGAGGCAGGGGTTTTTCGTTGGTCCTTACCCCCTGGCCCCTGGTCCTCACCCCCTGGCCCCCTCTCCATTCGGAGAGGGGGAACTCGCCCACCGGGCATCTCCGTCTGTCTCTCACCCGCTGACTTTACTACCTAACTCCCCCTCTCCCTTCTTCGTTTGTCCTCACCCCCTGACCCCCTCTCCCTTCGGGAGAGGGGGAACGAAAGGAGAGCTCTCCTAAACCTTACGAACGGAACGCTGATTGATTTTGCGCCTGGCCGCAAAATTCTGATGAGTGAAATGGGTGAGTTGTGCGGCACGTTCAGCGGATGGATCCATGGCGACGGCTGCGAGCGGCCGAGCGGTTCGCGCGCGCGCGGGCGCTGCGCCATGCGCCCACTCCCGCGGAGCGGCATGCGTGGACTTTGTTGCGCAACCGCGGCATCCTCGGTCTGAAGTTCCGGCGGCAGCACGTGCTGGACGGGTTCATCGTGGACTTCTGCTGTCTCAGCGAGCGGATTGCGATCGAGCTCGAAGGCGACGTGCATGAAACTGAAGTGCAGCGAAACTACGACCGCTCGCGGGCTGGGTACTTGAAGGGTGCGGGCTATCGTGTCATTCGCGTGCGCAACACGGACGTCAGTCGTGAGCACCTCAAGGCTCTGCTCGGCGAGGCACTCGGGACTGACCGTTAGTTCCCCCTCTCCCGAAGGGAGAGGGGGTCAGGGGGTGAGGACGATCGGGTCCCGCTGGAGTCATATCGAATAACGACGGCTAGGTCTTCAAGAGTCGGGACGGCGGGATTTGACCGGTAATGCCGCGAGCCGGAGGCGAGCGACGGCAAAACGCACCAGCGCCACGCAAAACGGCGAGCCCATTCGGCTCGCCGTTTAAGTCGGGACGGCGGGATTTGAACCCGCGACCCCCTGAACCCCATACAACTCCATCGGCAATTTGTAGTGGCTTGCCCGCGTGGATCAGGCGCGGAAATATCCGACTTACCGCCGTCCGAGATCGCGAATTATCCGAGTTTGGTGCCGACATCGGGCACCAATCTATTAGCTGGTAATACGCTCTGGCACCAAGCAAGCGGACCCTCTGTTGCAGATCACCGTAGTAGAGGGTGCGTACGCAGAAACCTTAGCACTCCGTGCGTCGGATGGCCGAGGCTCATGCGTTCGCTGACTGCTTTAATCGCGTCGTCGCGCTCGCCCTCGTAGAGTTCGAACGCGGTGCCAGTTAGCCCGATCTTCGCTGGAAGGTCCTTAATACCTAGTCGCTCGACGTTCGCCGGGAGATACCCGAACCCTAGGAAGATCACTAACTCCGACCGCGCGAGCAGCTCGCGTGCCTGGATGAACTCCGCGTCGCCCATCGAACCTTGGTGCACAATCTTGATGGATGGCGCCACCCCAACGGCAGCGTCTCGCAGGTTTGAGATATCGACCGGTTGATACGCGCGACTGTTGCCCTGCCCCCTCTCATCGTATGGCATCTCGCCGAGCTTCCCGTGCACGTGGATCACGCGCAGCACGTCGCGGAGGATCGCCGCGGCCTCGTCGGTCCCGATGTTGAAGGTGCTCCTTAGCGCAGAAAAGAAGTATTGCTCGAATGAGCGGTCGTAGTTGAAAGTGATCACGACGAGCTGGCTTTCCTTCACGTCGTCGAGCGTCGGGCCGAGGCGCTCCCAGAGGAACTCGTACCAGTTGTCGTCGCCGCCCCAGAGCGTTTGTGGCTTCTCGTATGGGATCAGCGCTGCAGCGATGGCGATCTTCCCCATGCTCACGAACTCAGCCCGGCGCTCGAGGAGTGCATCCACGGACCGCTTTCCAGACTGCTGGAGAGCGTCACGAAAGTTGATAATCTGCCGCGCGTCGGACCCCGACGTGCTGAGCACTTTGTAGAGGTCGGTCGAACCCGTGCCGAGATCTCGGATGATATCGTCGCGAAGCTTACGACCCGAGGGGAATCCGAAAGGCGCGCTCGCGCCCGCGCCTAGAACGAGCGCGATGCGCTGCTTGATCACCTCTCTAACTCCCACTCGACCCAGCCGTTGTCCCCGAGTAGGACGCGCTGCTTGGGCGGCCGCGCGCTGTTCACCACGTCGCGCCAGCGATGCTTTTCCATGTGGGCGCGGAGGGCGGCGAAGTCGGGGGAATGCTCCCAGAGCGGGCGCGAGATACCGGCGAGGACGCGGGCGCCGTGAAATGTCAGCTCTAGGACGATGATCTCGGTCGAAAAGGCGTCCGGGAGGAACCGAACGTGGTGAGGGTCTAGCTGCTCGGTCGCGTAGATCAGCAGATCGTTGCGGGCGCCCTCATCCTTCACGTCCATTCGGTTTTCCATCCTTTCGCCAGGACTCGGCAGGTGCGCAATCTAGTCTCTACCACAGTATTGCTTCACGACTTGGTCTAGGATTGGGATGTCAAACGGTTTCGCGAAGACATGATCGACCTGCTTGACCTCTTCCCGTTCTAATGCCGCAGTGGAGGCGGACACGACCACCACCGGAATCGCCTGAAGACGGGGGTCCTGTTGCCGCTTCCGGAGAAATTCAAATCCATCCATAACCGGCATCAGCAAGTCCAGCACGATCACACAGGGAAGCGTGGGGGTCTCTCCGAGCAGGTCTAGTGCGCGTTGCCCGTTGTCCGCCCGGAGCGTGGTCACTCCTTGGTCCTCGAATAACTGGGCGACCGAATCCCGCGTGTCCGGATCGTCGTCAACGATCATGACTGGGCCACGCATGGGAACGCGCTAATAGAGTTTGTTGATGACGTACACGCCGTGGTCGATCTGTACTTCAAGGTCCCGGTTCAGCAATGACGTGAGCCGCAGTCCTCCAATCACTTCGTTCTTGTCGAACCAGACACCCGTCGTGAGTTGCACGCCTCGTATCTCTACCGGCAGGCGAGCGGCGAGCCGATGACCGTCGACCGTAAACAGTTGGAAGGAAGGAACGCGCATGGGACTACCGCGGCTTTGGTGAATCTGTGCGCCGACGACCGCCGGCGGGGGAAGACCCTCAGTAACGGTGACACAGCTTAAGCAGCCGTTCGGTGTCGATGGGCTTTTCCAGTATGTCGTTCGCCTGCCACGCGAGTTCCGGTTCGCGGTGCCTCCAGGCAGTCATAAGAACGACGGGGATGTGCTTCACGGTGTCGCGCGCTCGGATACTGCGTAACACCTCTTTCCCATCCATCTCCGGCATCATGAGATCGAGGAAAATCATCTTGGGCCTCGGACCAGCATCGAGGAGTCCAAGTGCCTCTTTCCCATTGCGCGCGGACGTGACCGTGTACCCCTCGCCGATCAGAAGGTCCACGATGGGTTCGCGAATCCCTTCATCATCTTCGACGACCAACACATCCAGATTGGTCACGCGGGCCCCTTTTCCAGTCGCCCATCTACATTACTGACGACTCCCCTACGCCAACGGACAAAGGGCCAGTGCTGACGTGGTCCCTTCAGCACTGACCCCCCGAATATGAACAGCAAACGCCAAGCAGGCCTTAGCCCTGCCGGGCACCAGCAATTACACACCATCTATAGGGTGCGGCAAGATCAGAACCAATAGTTCGGGATGATTAGCTCTTCGGTGTGAGTGACCGGCGGCCACATCTCCTGAGTGCTAGTACTCGTCGGGGAGCAGTAATGTGGTGGTGGAGCGATCAGCCTCCGTGACGATCCAAACTTTCGTGCCGTTCTTCAGGTGGTAGGCTGAGAGCAGTCGCGTCCCTTCCTGTAGAGCCCGGTCGTTTGCCTGCCAATCCTCTGAATCCACGTCACCCCAGTCACCAACGGCATGGCGTTGGAGGTAGAGGAACACGTCATCGTCGGCCGCGAGAGAGGCCGCGATCACTCCTGGCGTGCAGTACAGCCGACCCAGCGCAAAGCGTCCTTCGCTGGTCACCCGGTCCCAGATCTGTTGGCGCAACATCCTGAGACGGTTCACGACATGGCCCCCATCCGCGCCTGATCCCACGCGCGGAACAACCGCCACATCGCGGCCTTCATCTCGGGAACAACATCCCAGTCGAGCTTGATCTCCATCGCCGCCTCGATGGTGAGTTCGACCGCGAGCATGCGGACCGGCAGTGGCACGAACACGCCGCGCGCTTCCAGAAACAGCACGGCGGTCTCCGCCCGGCGAATCGTCTTGGCCAACTCCGGCGTGAACGCGGCCACGGCGGGCGACTGTTCGCGTAAACAATCCAGAATGAAGACGGCGTTGCGGAGATGCTCGACCGGCCCTTCCATCGGGACGACAATGAAGCGATCACCGCGGTCGGTGATCAGCATAGCTGCGAGACGTGCGGTCATGATGCGATCTCCTGTGAATTGAGTGACTCCCGGAAATGCGAAAGGCCTCCCGACTGGGAGGCCTCGCGGTGATTGTCTCGGTGATCTACGCGGAGGGACTTACGCTGCCTTCGCCAGCGGCGCGCTGCCCCGCTTTTCCGACGAGGCGCGCACCTTCCGACCGCGACCAGCGCGAGCTGCTTTCGTCGCGTCAGCCCAAGTCTTTGCTTCGACTTCGAGCCACGCCGTGACCTTCTTGATGCCCAGATGCTCGGCGTCACGCTTCCCGAGCCGACCGTCACTCGCGACGCGGGCGTAAACGGTTTTCTTCGTCTTTGGATTGGTGAGCTCAGTGAGACGGATCACCGGAGCACGCTTCTGTGACGAGGACGCTGCCTTTTGCTTTTTCATGAAGCCTCCTTGGTTAGTAGAAGTGGTGGATGCCACCTTCGCACGCGGTGACGAACACGTCGTGGCGTAGCTGCGCTGTGTCGAGCTTCGTGCTCTCCATTCTCTGAACCTCCTATTGTGATTGGATTGGCGGACTGTGGTGAGAAAGCGCATCGCGGGGGACTCGCACCCCACTGCTGCGGGCTGGCGCCTGTCACGCGCTCCCCTATGCGTTCGCTCTATCGACCGGCTATTCCGCCCCGCGCCCGACATGGACTGTCTGCTTCGGGTCACCACGGGACCAGCGCGCCCTCGCGTTCGTTCGCTTTCAGTGCTAGCCCTGCCTGCGTGACGGCCGTAGCCGGAGCACTTGAACGAGCATCACAGGCCAGCTGGCGGGCTGGTGCGTTTCTTCGGTCTCTGGATCGGGCCTGATCCGTCGCCGGTGCCAGCGATCGGAGTTCTGCGTCGGTTGCCCTAGCCGCCACCATCACGACGGTGTCGGCAGTAAAAACTAGACCTTTTCAGACACCATATCCAGAGCGGAAGTGGTTGTTGCTGCAGGAGTTACGTGCCGAGGGGCACTACGGACGTAGGGGAGCTTGAATCGTCAGTCGCCACTCGGCTAGGGACGCTGATCCGTGCTAGGCGGGGGTCGGACTAACGGTCATCTACGATGCTGAGGTAACGAGCCCAGTCAGGCCCGATCTTTATCGCCAAGCACATGCCGAACGCGCCGCGCGCCGAGAATCTCGCGGACGAACCGCGTAAGTAGTGCGACCCGCTCTACGAATGGTCCACGCGTGGCCTCCGCGGCGAGCGCATCGACAAGTTCGAGATGCTGCCGCAATGCCTCACAGTCGATTTCTCCGAGCCGGACCTGGCGGGGTCGGTCGGACGCGGAACGCTTCGCGGTCTGTCGCAACACGATGCCGCGTGCCTTGAGGAGTCGCCACACGTGTTCAACCCGCAGGTTGTAGACGCCGCTGATTTCTTCGACCGAGAGCCCACGCAGATACATGCTGATGATCGGCGTCGGATCGAGCTGGCGATCGAGCTGCTTCATGCGGACGGTCTTGCTCTTCATGCGTCCAGGGGTAAGGGGTCCAACGACAGTTGTGTACGCCCCGCCCCCAGGTCCCGCAGCGCGGTGGCGAGATCTCGTTCTACGGCCCGCACCGGCACGGATTGGCGCTCCAGACTCGGTGCCAGGGCGAGCAGTGGCGGTTGTCCTCCCCCCACAAGCACCCAGAGGGGCGTGGCGCGAATCGCCGCCGCGTCGAGTCCCTGCTGCGACAACGTCCGGGCCAGCGTGACGACCGAATCCGTCACGTCCACCATGCCATCGGGGCGATTCGGAAAATCTCGCCACCGGCGCGTCCGCCACAGATAGAGTCCGATACGACTCTTGAATCGAAGGACGCCGAGTAGCGGATCGCGCCACCATGCAATGAAAGCCCGACGCGGTGGCCATTCGGTTGGTCCGAGCCACGGGCGCCCGATCTGCTCCACCAACTGTTGGCGCATGGCGCGCGCCCATGCCGGTAGGGTGGAGCCGTCCCCGCTCCAGCCACCATTCGTGTCCCGCTCCAACTCGTCGATCTCATCCAGCAAAATTTCGATGGCGTTCATCCCGCCTTCACCTCGTCGAGAAGGGTGGCCGGGCGGGAACGCGGCGTCCCGTTGCCCGCTCTGGCGACCGCCCGGACGCCGTCTGCGACCCGGCCACCCGAAGCCTCAGCTCTACAGCGGGTTCGAGTCGCTGTCCCGCCGCTTCGTCAGGCTCACCCGCCGCAGCGACCGCTGGGCCTCGGCCGCGAGCAGCGCCGCATCCTCGGGGGACAGCCTGGGCGGCGCTTGCGTGAGTGTCGGTGGCGACGGCTCCAGCGCGCGCAGCTCTCGCAGAAGATCACCAGCCTCGAGATCGCCAAGTTCTTCGTAATCGTGTTGTGGGTTGATGTGCAACGTCCCGGAGAGATGTATTCCGCGCAGGATCCCGAACGCCTCTTCGGCCCCTTCACGGCGCGCGGGAACCTCAGCGGGCGGCAACTCGGTCAGCGGCAGCTTGAACGCCGCCGTGAGCAACTGCGCCGCGCGATTCATGCGCGAGTGTTTGAGAGCGTGCTGCTCCAACGCTGCCGCCCCTTCCGCGCACAGCTTCGCGCCCCGGTTCATCTTCTCCACGGCTTCGCGCTGCGCATCGATGAGACCCCCGACCCCTCGCCTGATCCCCTTCAGCACGTCCACGGCCTCAGCCTTCAGCTCTGCGCGCCGTTGCATCGTTTTCTGGGCTTTGAGATCCGCGATGCGTTGCGCCTTCCGGTCGCGCTCATCGGGTTCGGCAAGTTCGCGCTCAAGCGCTTCGATTTCGGCGTCAATGTCAGCTCTTTCGCCAACTGCTGCATTCACTTCGTCACTGGTCATGATGCCCTCCCTTATTGTGAAATACCGATAATACTCGCGAGCGGCGGCGGAACCGGAGCCTCCGGAACGGCCCACCCTTGCGACGCGGGAACGTGCCCTCATGTTTCGGCGGAGGAGGACCGCCGCCGGTGGTCGCCGTACCCCCGCGTACCGCCCACGCCACTAGTTGTTCTCGAACCGCAACGCCTCGATCGGCCGCATGTCCGGCGTTGGAAGCTTGTCCATTGCGAGCAGATGTTCGACCTTGGCCAGATCTTGCTTCAGCTTGTCGCGCGTGATCAGATCGAGCCCAGGGGCGGCGATCCTGACGCGGAGTGCCGCCGCTTCGGCTTCGTACTCGGCGCGCTTCGCGTCCGAGAGTCGGAAGTACGGCGTTGGCCGCGCCCACTGCTGCACATGCGACGTCCGTGCCGCGCCGAGGCGATCGCGGATCCGCCGCGCCGCCGCGGTGCTCTCGATGATCTCCAGCATCTGCGACCGTTCGATCTTCGCGCTGATTCTGCTCGCGGAATCCGTGGCCGGATCGGCGATGATCGCTTCGAGTTCCCGCAACCGCACCTGAGCCTTCGCGAGATCATCTTCCGCCGCCGGATGTCCTTCCTGCTGCTGGTCGTTCTCGACGTAGCCGCCGTTGCGGACCAGCCAATACGGTTTCGGAACCGCGAACAACTCCGCCGCGCGAAGCTCCGGACCGCGCACGCGCCGCACCACGTGCCCATCCGGCGTCAGGCACTCACGACCCTGCGGCCGATCACCATCCCGCTCGGCGTTCTCCAGCAGCCTCTCCGCGCGCTCGCGCAGTTCGGCCGCCGTCACCGATGCGCCGCCCCGCACGGCGTTGGCCGCGTGCTCGACGAGTGTCGGAGTGGCGGTCACGCCCCGCTTGAGCGCCTCCTCGCGCACGAGCGCGGTGACTGCGCATTCTTCCGCCCAATTCAGCACCTTCATGACTGCCTCCCATTGTTGGATTTCATTCTGTCCGCCCACGCAACGCCGCCCGAAGTTCCGGCGTGGCGTTCGGCGCGAACTGCACCACCGAGCCATCGGACATCGGCTCGCATTCGGCTTTCTGTGCCTGCGTCCAATCATTCTCCGCCTGGCGCGCACGCCGTCTGTGCTCGGCACACTGGAAGCACGGACAACCTTCGAGCGCGAAACTCACGTGCCCGCCAGCCGGCGGCGACTTCGGCTTCTGCTCCGGCTTGATCTCTTGCTGCAGATCGATTGCGTGTGGTTCGAGTGGCGGCTCGGCGACAACGGTTGTTCTCGGCGTGGGAATGGGCTCAGTCTTCGGACGACGGCGCTCTCGCTCCGCCGCCAGGGCGGATTGCGCCGCCGCGTGCTCGGCGAGCAGCTCCTCGTCGGACAGGTCGTGCAGATACGCGAAGAGCGGATCTGAAGACCGCGCACGCTCCCGCTCGCGCTCCCGCTCCGCCTCACCGGACAACTCCCGCTGATATTCCCGGAGCAACTCCTCGTCACTGAGCTTCGCCAGCGCAGGATCGGGCGGGGTCGTCGTCCCCGTCCCGAGCTTGTCCAGCCGTCGTTTCTTGTCTCGCTTCTTGTGCGTCATCCCTGCCCCCTCTCCCGCTCTAGGTCGGCGAGCCTATGCTCCAGCTCTTCCATGTCGAACGCCTTGAGCCACGCCTGCACCGCGACCAACGCCGCTCTGGCCTGTGGCGCGGGCAACTCCCCCGTGGCCGAAGCGACCGTAAGCAGTGCGGTGATCCGCATCGCGTCGCTCGGCGTCTTCAGCTCGCCAATGCGCGCCGGATCTAGCCCCTTCCGACGCTGATTCGCCGACTTGATCCCGGCGAGCGTACCCGCTGCTTTGAGCTCACTCCGGCGCGCCGCGTCGTGCGAAAAGCAGAACCCCGACGCGAGCACCAGTTCTGGGCCGACGCGGCACGGCTCGCCGTCCGCGGTCGTGCCACGGCACCGCCTGGGTTCTTCTGGCTCGTGCAAGGTCGCCGCGTCATAGCTCACGGAATCACCGGACCCTTTCCATTTCCGTCCCACGTCGCACGGGAGTCCGGCACCAGCCGCGCTACTGACGGCGGGCGCTGACGGCCAACACCGTCCGCCAGCGTCCCTGGGCTCGTTGTTACTCCCCCGGCCCGCGTGAAAACCCAGGTCGAACCGGCAGTCCTGGTTCGCGCCTGAACCTGAACTCCGATCAAGAGACATTTGTGCTCCGATCGAGCACACCAGCGCGCCGAGGTAATAGTCCCGCTAACAAATCCGGGCACCGCTCCCGCTTTGAGGCGTCAGCGCGGGGGTAAGGCGAATCGGCACCGACGTGGACCTGCGCTGCGACGTCGGCGAAAGAGGCTTGTGTCGCGAAACAAGAGCGGACGGAATTGCCGAGACCCTTAGGGAGAGGCGCCCTGCTCTGGGACGCAGAACGAGGCTGCTGGCGTGGACTGACTACCTGACCCGATGGCAGAGTCTCACCCTTGGCGGATTTGCATGTCGGAAAGCGACCAGGTATTCGGAAGTGATCGTCAGGTGACTCTGACGCGGCGGGCTGGTACGGTCGTGCTGGCTCCTGGTGGGATGGCCGACGCTGATGACCGAGGCGATCGCGACCCTGGCCCCCACTACCACGGCACCAGAGACAGGAACCGAAGGCGTGTTCGGTCACCATCCCACAGCGAACGCACCAGCTTTCGTAGCTGTCCCTCACTTGGTTGCCGGCTCCTTATCCAGCGCACCGTGTGGTCGTTCGTACAACCGACTCAGTACGCCGTACACCTTCCCTTGCCGTACTACCGGCAGACGCAGCCGTTCACCATCGAACGGGCCTCCAACGAACTCGACGATGTGCTCCTCTGCGTCCCGTTCCCGCACCGTGATCGTTTCGCCCATCAGGTGTCTCCTTCCGTTTACGCTACCGTGCGCTTGTCGTACGCCGACAACCGCCGTCCGTCCGGCCAGCGGAGGATGTACCGATTGCTCAACCGGACGACACCACGGGCGCGGGCCCTCCAATCCTCCACTTCACAGACGGTGACCCACGAACCGCGGACGGAACCGATCGTCCGCCGTACCCGCGTCTCAGGCCATGCCAACATGCGCGCCAGCGTGCTCACGCTCGGGAAGACGTTGCCGCCCTCCGTGGGGCCATCCCAATCCGCATGCTCTCCGAGAGTCAGCAGCAGCAGTTTCTGATCGCTCGACAGTGCGGACTTCCGCGCGTCCGCCTTCCATTCCTTCAACGTGCCACCTAACCGCTCTTGTAACGCGGGCCCGTCGTAAGCGACCACGAACTCCGCACGTGCTTCGTCGTAATGCTCGATCGTGTGGCGGGTCCCCGATCGTGTGGATGCAGCAGGTGGCCGTTCGTCGGTGATGACGTTGAGTTCGTCGTCCGTGATGACGTTGAGCTGACCCTTTGTCTTTTTCCAATACGCGGGGGTGCCGGATTGCAGGCCCCTGTTTTTCGTAAGGCCTTTGTATCCGCTCACACCCGTAGATCGGCAATGACCGCAGAGGAACCCCTTGTCGAGATCACGGCGCTTGAAGCCCTCGCGCCCGCATCCGAAGCAATGGCACGACTTCGCCGTGGTGGTGTTGGTCTGCTGAACTGCGGCCATCTGGACCTCCTGCCAAGGTTGCGTGGATGCGACTAGACCGAGCCGGACGCAGTGCAGGTCTGCATCCTCGCCAGGGCGGGGGCGGCCACCCCTGACCCGGTCCGCCGCTTATGTCCTCGAAAGACTGAAGCGCCATTCCACGAACTCGTCGTGGCGTTGGCGCTTCCATGTCGACGCGGGCTTGTCCCGTCGTCTCACTTCCGATGAGGCAAATCTAACAAGCAACGATCGCGCCGTGCGATTGTCTCATGACATTCCGGCGCGTGTGTCTTGTTTTCCGGGATACTTGGTTGATCGTACACAGGTCGGACTGCATCATTTGCCCAACTCCCTCTCTCGGCGCTGTGAGAGGTAACTCTTGAGAGGTAAAAAAACCTCTCTTGATAGGTAGGCGCCGACTTCCGCTATAACCTTGGACCACCCTTTCGTTAGGGTGGTCCACGATCCGCTATTACGTCGGACCACCCTGGGTCCACGTCCGCTACAAGTGCGGACCACCCTGTTTCCGATTCAGGCGGCGTCAACCGTTCCAGTCTCGTCAACTTCGTAGAACGCGGACTCCTGTTTGTACCGCTCGTCATCGAGCCGCTCCACGACCATGATCATCTGGTCCACAATGGGATTGCCTTCCCCGACGTGATCCTGCAACCGCATCAGCGTATCGTGTAACGCACCAAGCCGATCACCGATCTCCTGCCACAACCACTTCGTGAGGTGCGCCTCGGGATCCGCCCGCCTTCGCGTTGCCTCGGCTTCCGCCTCCGCGTCTTCAGCAGCCCAGCGCGCGAGACGCGCTTCGTCTATTGCATTGTCACCCGTCTGCTCGGGAAGGGCGAGCCACTCGTCAGCCAACACGAGCCCGAAATTGGCAACGGATTGCCAATTCGCGCTGAGACGTTCCCACTCGCGCGCAATCCGCATGTACATCGTGGCCGCGCGGTGTGAAAACACGCAGTGCCGCTCCACCCACGCCATGAATGCCCCATGCGGCAACTTGTCCTTGACGTCATTCAACAACTCCCCGCACCGCCGCGCGTGCTCCAGGCTATCGCGTAGCGCTAGTCCGACCGCGCGGTGTTCGTCATTGATCTCACGCGCCGTCTGCTCTGGCACTCCTTTCAGCATCGCTTCTACCAACGTGATTGGCATTGCAGTCTCCAGTTTGATGCAGACGAGAGCCGCCCCCCGCCCGCGCGGGGATCAGGAGCGGCCCGCATTTTGGTTACAGCGCGTGTCCCCGCTCTGCGTTGCACTGTTGCATGACTCCCACCAGTGCAGTAAGCGCAGGCCGAGCTACGCCTTGAAGTAAGTGCCGCTCCGGCCCGTCTCCATCCTCGCCGAGTTCCCTCAACATCTCGATGCGGGCGTCGACTAACGCGAGCGCATTCGCAATGTGCCCAAATGGATCTGCACTTACGCCGGGCTGCAGTTTTCCCTGCATCCATTTCAGCCACGCCGCCCGCGATGCCTCTCTCGCTTTCACCCACCCCGCCTGCGACAGCTCAGTCGTTTCCTGCATCGTTGTGGTGCTCATCGTTCGTGATTCTCCCAGAAAGAGGTGGAAAACAAAAAGGGCCCGACAGCAGCACCGTAGGCTGCTCGTCGGACCCAATGGACGCTTTGCGCGCCACGTTCCGTGGTCGGACTCGTGTTGTCGGCGGAGCTATTTACTGGCCTTGGACCAGTCGCACGACTTCGGCTCCAGCTCCTACCGTTTCCTGCGAACCACGACACTACATCGGCACGGGGAAAATGACAAGCGGCGAGCGAAAAGAAAAGGGGGGCGGTGAGAATTGCATAGAGGATTCCAAAGGCCTGTCTACATTTCTAGGCCCACTTCGACATACTGTCGTCGAGGGATCACTTAAATGGGCCACTACGTTCAACAAGCATTCCTGCGTCACTTCCAAGATCCAGCTAAGCCCGACTTCATCTGGACATACATCCGGGACGAGGAGGAAGGACGTCTACTGCCCATCGAGAAAATCGCGCAATCTCCCGGTTACTACGATACTGACGTAGAGCGAAACCTTAGTCAGTTGGTTGAAGGTCCCACAACGCCGCTTCTCAATGCGTTGCGCCGCGGCGAAACTCTGGACAACACGGCTCGGACAGCCGTGGCGATCTATGCTGCGACCTGCATCAAGCGAGTACCACGTGCGCGCGAGCGCGGCAGAGAACTCATCCCAGACACGCTGGAAGCAGTAGTGGAAGGATTGCGCACCGAATTGCCGGAGCTATCGGGCGGTGATCCCGCTAGGATGGAGAGGCTCCGCAACGACCTGGAAATTGCGTACGAAAAATACCGCGAGGCGCCGCCAGCAACGGTATTGGATCAACTGCGAGACCCACGACCCACGTGGGCTATGGTTGATGCTATTCGGAGCATGGCGTGGCGACTCTTGATAACCGCGCCACCCGAAATGTTTCTTACCAGCGACAATCCGCTCTTTTACTTCGAAGGCCTAGGTCTGGGGAACGACACCTCTGAATTCGCTTTCCCGTTGTCCCCTACGCACTGCCTGCACGGATGCAAGCAGCCGTTACGGCTCGGTGGAGTTCTCGAGACCCGTCACGCTGAGCGGCCTCTGGTTCACGAAATCAACCGCCGCATGGCGAATAATGCCACGAAGCTGCTCTTCGCGAGCGCAAAGGCAAAGTTTCCGATCACGCTGTTGCGTAAGGGACGCAGTCACTACCTCAGTCGAATCAACTGGACCTATTGAATGGCGGCCTCTGAGCTAACCCATGATATTGCCGACAGCGGCCGCTACCTGGACCCAATGAATCTCGGCGCGCTGCCAGTCCTGACCCTCCTGCGCTTCGCAGACTAGGACCGGCCAGTCAGGCCGCGAGCAATCCCATGCAGAGCTTGCGGCATGAATGATCTTGTTACACACATCCCGCAGCGTGAGGAGACGCTTCGACCCATCCAGCTTGAGGAGATCACCGTAGCCCACGGCAGCACCGGTCTTCATTGAATCCGACATTGGGTCTTCGTCGTCCAGCTGGCGCAAAAGAATTGCAAATTCGAGGCACGCGCGCTGCACTCGGGCCTCAGGTATATCGAATATTGCCTTGTTGAGATACTTCCATTCGCCCGTGAACCTGCTCTGTATCATCCGCTCAAGCGGGACACGTGAAAAGGCAAACGTCATGATGATCGAAAAGTTCTCGTGGATGAGCTGCGTCAGGAGGTACGGGTGCACGGGCCGAACAGCTTTAGCGTTGACGTCTCTTCATCTCTGACTGTTCGAAGATTTCGGTTTGATCGTGTGTTTCCTGTTTCATAGCATTGTGACGAAGTCGAGCCCAGAGCACTAGTCCCGCAAACGTCAGGACGCATGCACCGCCAAGAGCCGGGACCCAATCCATTAGCAATGTCATTCTTCCTCCCGTGACCTCGTTGGCGCGAAAGTGACAGACTCCATGATAATGCCAATAGCGATAACGCACAGCGCAATTACTTCGATCAATACTAGATACCTCGCGACGAGGCTGGGCTGCTCGTTCTTGACTCGGAAGCTGGCGTCTAGTGGTGCGAACACAAAGACGAGGATACCCATCTCTCGTACACTCTCCCCAACTAAATGGAGCGCCTTGCGACCATCTAAATTGTCCGGCCGTCGTGCTGCCGAGGTAGAAGGCCGCAGTCCAACGAGAGATGCCTCACCCCTGACGACGTTCCAAAGCTGCGGAAACCTGTCTAGGCGTGACCACCGAACGAAGGTGCCTAGCACGACCAACCCACGAAGGCCCTCCGTGCGGACCCGATAGAACGTCACGACCTTTCCCTTCGGCCCCAGAGCACGACGCAAATCGAAGATCGGCCTCCCCGATCTAAGCATGACTGCAAGAACTAGCAGAGCGAACGGCAGCAACGCCACAATGAAGGTGAGCACGGCCAGGAGACTTTCTGCAGACCGACGGAGGAGATTCACGGCAACACGCTAGCAGAACTACGTCACCAGTGCCAATCCAATTCCAAGCAGAGAAAGAGCTACGCCACGTATAGCGCGACGGCCCGCGTCGTCTCGGCATCGGCATGCTGGTAGACCTCGGAGACGGTCTCCGGTCCACTCGTCTCGCTCCATCCACCCGCGGCGACCACATCCTTCAACGGGAGGCGCTTCCGCGCGGTCGCCCACCCACGCCGGAACGCGTGCCAGCCGCCCTGTTTCTCATGTTCGAGCCCGGCCTTGGTTTCGGCCCGCTTGAGCCAACGCTTCGCATCGTAGTACGACAGCGCCCGACTCAGGTCTCTGGGGTCGGGAAACACGAATGCGGAGCCGACGCCGCCCGTCTGTCGCCGCCACCGGAGCAACGTGGCGCAGGCCATCTCGTTCATCGGCACCGTGTGCTCGAACTTCTTGCGATCGGGGCGCACGCCAGCGTACCACGTGATCGCGCCATGCGGTGCATCCTTTGTCGCCTTGAACGTCACGTCCTTCCAGCGCAGACCGGGGAACTCGCCGTCGCGCGCGCCTACCATGGCGCTGATCCGGTGTCCCGCATGCCACGCCAGGTCGAGCAGCACACCGAAGGCCGAGGGGAACTTCCCCGCCACGGCCGTCAGCTTGTCGTAGCGTTCGCGGGTCGCCACGGGACGCCGAGGCCGATGCTCTACGTGCATCGCCTTCCGAGCTGTCTTGGTCGCGAGCGGATTCACATCCAGTAAGCCCTCGCCGACCGCCCAGTTGACCACGATCGAGAGCGCGACGAGGTCAGCCTTTCCCGCGACGAGCACCCCGTTGCGCTGCGCCATCCACTTCTGCACGTGACTTGGCTTAAGATCCCGGACGACCAGATCGGCACCGAGGTAGTCCCGCACGCGCTTGATCGAGGTCAACATGCCGTTCCTGTACCGCGCCGTGCGCCCGTGTAGGCCGTCCGTCTCGAACCGCTTGATGAGTCCACCGAGTGTCAGGTCTGGTCCGCTGGGCTCTTCGTCGTCGGACTCCGTGGCGAGCCGCTCGATTAGGTCCAGCGCCAATGCCCTGGCTTTTTCGATCCGCTCCGTATTCTTCGCTCCGAGCGAGACCCACGTGGCTTCGGGTGCGAGTTTCTGGTAGCGCGGCTTGCCGTTGACCTGCCGAGCGACGAACAGTGGACCATCGCGCTTGAGCTCAGTGACGCGGAGCAGGATACCGGGATAACGCACGTCGCGGATGCGCGTCACGCTCCGCAATGAGGGATTCCCCTTTTTGCGATTCACCTCTACCTCCTGAGTTTTGAGATGGGAGTGACCTGCTTGGTTTCCTGGGGTTCGCGGCGCGGTGGACGACCGCGACCGCCCTGCGGCTTCGCCTTCAAGTCGCCGCGCCGAATACGTGGCGCATTCTTTCGACCTGCGTTTGGTAGATCACCAGCGGCGACTTGCTTGCGGATGTAGTCCGGCGAGTACCCGGAGACCTTCGCGGCCGCGTCGAGCGTAAGTGTTTCGGCGCCGAACGTCTCTAACGCACGCTCCAGCTCCACCGCAGCGACACGCCAGAGTCGCGCGCTGTTGGAATCGCCGAACTGTTGGAGGAAGTCCGCGCGCTGCTGCCACGCGGCGAGGAGATCCGCTGGTCGGATTTGTGCTGCAGGGCTCCCGTTCATGCTCTACCTGTACCGGGAGCCCTGCTTAACGAACGGCGAAACCGCGAGGAACTATTACTAGAAACTATTACCAGCGGGTGCTGCGAATCTGCTAACTCTAGTCGGGACGGCGGGATTTGAACCCGCGACCCCCTGAACCCCATTCAGGTGCGCTACCGGACTGCGCTACGTCCCGTATCTATCACTTCACTGATTTACGTCGGGTCGCGGGTTCCCGCGACCTCCCTGATTTGACGCCGGAGCGACAGCGACGGCGAGAACGCCGCCGAGCGCGAGGGCGACCGCAGGGAGCCGGAGCGCTCGGCAGCAACCCCATTCAGAGCCTGTCCCGAGCGCAGCGAGGGATGCGCTACCGGGCTGCGCTACGTCCCGTTACCGGCTGCGCCATAAGATAACCGGAATCCGTCCACGCGGTTGCGTCGGGTGACGACAGCACGGCGTAGCGACCTGCCAGGGCCACGAGTATGATCCTCCTCCGTGTCCTCACGCAGCATCTCCCGTCGCGCGTTTATCTCAACGACCGTCGCCGCGGCCGGCGCACTCATGTACAGATGCGACGGCTCGTCGGATCCGATCGACCCACTGCTCCTCCCTGACCCCGCGAAATCAGGTCTCGAGCACGTGGTCGTCGTGACGATGGAGAATCGCTCCTTCGATCACATGCTCGGCTGGCTGCCCGGCGCGGACGGCCGGCAGGCCGGCCTCACGTACATGGACGCCCAGGGCGCCGCCCGCTCGACGTGGCCGCTCGCCCCGGACTTCCAGGGCTGCGCACACCGCGGTCCCGACCACTCATACGAGGGGGGCCGGGCCCAATACAACAACGGGGCCTGCGATGGCTGGCTGCTCGTCAGCGACCAGTATTCGATTGGCTACTATCAGCAGGAGGACCTCGCATTTTTCGGGCAGGCCGCGCCGTACTGGACCACCTTCGATCGCTTCTTCTGTTCGATCATGGGGCCGACCCAGCCGAACCGGTTCTACGCCCACTGCGGTCAAACAGATCGTCTGAACAACCAGCCCACGACATTTAGTGCGCTGCCCACCATCTGGGACCGGCTTGCCGACGCGGGAATCGATGCGCGCTGCTACTTCATCGACCTCGCGTTCATCGGGCTCTGGGGAGATCGCTATCTCTCAATCCGCCATCCATTCGATGCCTTTCTGTCCGACTGCGCGGCTGGAACGCTCCCTCACTACGCAGTGATAGAACCGAAGTTCTCTGGTGAAAGCGCGGGGCTCTCAGGCGACGACCACCCGCATGGAGACGTCCGCGCCGGACAGGCGTTTCTGAATAGGATATACAACGCGCTGCGCGGCAGCCCGCAGTGGTCCAGCACGGCGTTGATCATCAACTACGACGAATGGGGTGGCTTCTTCGATCACGTCCCTCCCCCGCCCGGGCCGGTCAGCGATGCCGAGCGCGCGCTCGGCAACACCGACGGGCTCCGCGGTTTCCGCACGCCGGCACTGCTGATTTCGCCGTTCGCGCGCCGCAATCACGTCTCGCACATCGTGTATGACCACACGTCGGTGCTGCGGTTGGTCGAATGGCGCTGGAACCTTCCGCCGCTCTCGGTACGGGATGCGACGGCGAACAATCTGGCCTTGGACATGGATTTCGCGCATCCCATCCTGGACGCGCCTGCCTGCGTCGTCCCCGATCTGACGCCCGTGCGGTGCGCGAGCTCGGCGCCAGTCTCGAGCTGAGGGTTAGCGCAGAGGGGCTCGTCTACCGCAGGACTCGATACGCGAACGACACGGCGATCACGAGGTCGTGGTGCACGCGCGACGCGGTTTCGGTGGGGGTGCCCGCGTCGAACTGCGCATGCGAGATGTAGTCGGACAACTCGAGCCCCACGACTCCCCATGCGCTGTTGGCGGTCTTCGTGCCCAGACTCAACACCAGAGCCGCAGACGTGAGCCCCGAGGAGTAGGACCAGACTGCCCCGCTGCGACTGGCCAGCCCACCGCCTGCCCCGATATAGAGCGACCACGGATCGCCCCGTCCGCCGGGGCCGGGGCGGCCGAGCTGAATCGGCATGAACGCGTACAGCAGCCGGGCGCTCGCGAGGATCACGTTGCTCCCCTCATCGACCACCTGCCCCCCCGCCGAGACCGCCACCTTCGCCGGCGCCCATGCAACGTTGCCGGCGAAACCCAGGTGCTTCGTTGGCCACGCCATGACATCGGCGCCGACAATCGGTGCGGTCTGGAGCCGCTTTTGCACCGACGCGTCCTCGACCATCGCGCCGAGCGGGATGTAGAACCCGATATGGCCACCGAGATCGATTGCCTGGGCGGGGGCTAGCGCAGGCAGGAACAGCACCGCGGCGAGACTGACAGGAAACCTCTTTGCACCCGCGCGGGTAGGCGAATACATGCGGCTGAAAGTACCCTGGAAGAGGAAGAAAGCTCGCCCCAAGCTCGATTTGGATAGCGCCGTCGCCGTGAGCGCCGGGCTTGCCTACGCGGTCGGCGTGGCGCTGCGCCATCGCGGCACCCGGCAAGAGCCCCGGCTGACGGTACCATCGCGTACCGAGTCGAGTAATGAAACCAATGGGCAACCCCGGAATGGGGCGGCGAGCGGCGGGTCAGCCGCGAAAGCGGCACCAGTCGAGCGGACCCCCGAACGGAACGCACAGCCCGACGGCCCCCCGGACCACTCGGCCCCACCTCCCGCCCCGCATCAAAAGCTACGGCTCACGCCGAAGACGGTGTGGAAGCTGCTGAAGGACACGTGGAATGATTTCAACGAGGACAAGGTGCTTCGCCTCTCCGCCGCGCTTTCTTATTACGCCATCTTCTCGCTGGGCCCGCTCCTCCTGATTGTCGTCGGCGTGGCGGGATGGGTGCTGGGAGGCGACGCGGTACGCCACCAGGTCGAGGAGCAGCTGCGCGGGATTTTCGGCGACAGCTCGGCGCGGATCGTCGAATCGATGATGGCCGCGCGCAGCACCGGCACGTCGATTGTCACGACGATCGTCGGCGCGATCGTGCTGCTTTCCGGCGCCGGCGGCGTATTCGGGCAGCTGCAGGATTCACTGAATACGATCTGGGAAGTTCAGCCCAAGCCGGGCCGAGGCATCAAGGGGATGCTGCGCGATCGTTTCCTCTCCTGGGCCATGGTCCTCGGCATCGGCTTTCTGCTTCTGGTCTCGATGGTGCTCTCGGCCGCGCTCGCTGCCACGACCCACGCGCTCGGGGCGCGGCTCTCGATCCCGGCCTGGCTGGGCCATTCGCTCAACGTACTGGTCTCGTTTGGCGTCGTGACCGTGCTCTTCGCGATGATCTTCAAGTTTCTGCCCGACGTACGAATCCCCTGGCGCAATGTCTGGGGCGGCGCCGCGGGTACGGCCCTCCTGTTTGCGATCGGCAAAGTGCTGCTGGGATTTTATCTGGGACGTACCAGCACGACGTCTCCCTACGGGGCCGCGGGTTCGGTGGTGCTGATCCTGTTGTGGGTGTACTACGCCTCGGTGATTCTCTTCTTTGGCGCGGAATTTACGCAGGCCTATACGCGCGCCGCGGGGGTGACGGTGCAGCCGACTGCGAATGCGGTGCCCGTGGAGCAGCGGCAAAGAGAAGAACAGGGGATGAAAAGCTAAGGGCGGTCCTAGCCTTTGGCCCCCGAAGCCTGCCGCTCGAATCCAGGAAGGATCGCCTTAAAAAATGCATTCTTGATCAGCTGGCCGATCACCTGCCATGTATTCGTGTGCGGATCGGAGACGGGCCCCGAGATTCTGGCCTTGGTGGCGACCTCCGCGCGAGGCTCGTTTTCCAGGAGGCTCGCCACTCCACCGACGATCTTCTCGTACATCTTGTGGAAGAAGCTCTTCTGCTTGTCCTGTCGCTTGTCGTAGACCTTCATGTCGCGGAATAACGGTTTGACGTAGCCCGCAATGTGCTGGTTCTTGACGTTCAGCTGCGTATAAAAGGAAAAGATTCCTGCTGTCACGTCGAAATTCCCGTACGCCCGCAGCAGATCATTCATGGCGCGCAGTTTCGTGTTTTCGATCTTCAGGTTCAGATCGAAATCCGGGCCCTGTTTCTCCGGCCGGAAGCTGGCCGACACCTTCGTCGCCCCGCTGCCCATGAACTTCCCATCCAACTCGAGATGGGCTGGGCCCTCGGAGAAGTGATTCGAGAGATTCGTGAGCGTCAGATTGGAGTTGGAGAGAAATACGCGATACTGCTTCGGCGCGCTCTTGTTGATCATCCCCAGCGTGCAGTTGACCAGCTCGAGGCGATCGACCCGTAGCTCGAGCCCGGGATTGTTGCTCGCCTCCGCGGCGGCATGCCCGACCTTCTTGGCCCGCGTCTCCTCGGCGGCGGCCGTGACCGCGGTGTGAATGTAGTCGGCGTGCAACCCTTCGATGCGGACTTCCTTCAAATAGGCGGTCTTGATCGTGGGGGCGTATTCCATCTCCCCCGTGGCGGAGAGCCGGCCATTCTCGATCAGCAGATTCGAACGCGCCACGACGGACTTGAACTCGTCGAGCTTGATGGACGTGAGCCGCAGCGATGCCTTGATCGCCGGCATCGGCTCCGCCAGGAAATTCGCGTTCCCATTGATGATCGCCTGGCCGCTGTCGAACACGACCGAGCGAAACTGAAACGTGGAGGGGTACACGCGGTCCGCCGAGTGGACGTTGCGGATATTCTCGGCCTCAATGTTTACGTGACTGAGATGCAGTGGACGCTTGGGATCCTCGTCGATGTAGACGACATCCCCGTCCTTGATCGACACGTGATTGATCTTCAGCGGATAAATGTCGTAGAGCGCCTGCTGCCAGCCGCGTTCCTTGACGGGGGTCGCGTCCTTCTTTTCAGTCATCAACTGGGGAAGGTTCAGATTGATACGGGGCCGGTCGAGATTGAACTCGGCGACCAGCCGGCCATGCAGCAGGCCCCTGAAATGGACGTGCGCGTGCAGCTCCGGGAACTCGGCCACCGGTGGCGTCGGGTGTGCCTCCTGCGATACCGTCAGCCCCTTGAGGGTCACCGCCAACCCGATCAGCTGGAAATGCAGGCCGGGAAGCTTGACCGAGTACCCCTTCAAGTCCCGGTTCATGTTCGCTTCCATCGTGCGGCGGAGCGGCTCATCCACGAAGAACGAAGCGATGACGAGGAGCAAGAGCAGCCCCGCGAAGCCTCCCACTACCCAGAGGCTCCAGCGGGGAAAAGCATGTAAAGCGTTACGAACCTTCATGATCACGGAAAACGCAAGAATCGCACCGCCCAGCACCTACATCCTTACTTACTTATGTCGAAACGTGATCCGGCCTCGGGTCATGTCGTAGGGTGAGAGCGCCAGGCGCACCCGATCACCCGCCAGCACGCGGATTCGGAAGCGCCGCATCTTGCCGGCAATGGTCGCCAGCACAAAGTGCCCGTTGGAGCATTGGACGCGGAAAGTGGTGTTGGGAAGCACCTGCGCCACCGTCCCGTCGATCTCCACTGCCTCTTCTTTAGCCACGAAATCCCTTCGATAGGGTCCAAGTCACATCCAGCCCTTCCCATCCTAGCTAGTTTGACAAGTCTTTGCGCGACCGTGTTGTGCCCTCGCGCGCCGACCCCTTTCCAAGGAGCTTCCCCGGTGACTTCGACCGCCCCTTCCAGGGAGTCAACGACTATTGGCGAACTCGTACGCCGCCGCTTAAAGGAAATGAAGCGCACGCCGGAAGAACTGGCGGCAGCCGTTGAAGTGCCGGTGCGCTACATCGAAGAGCTGATCGCCGGCGCCCGCCAGCCCGCACGCGGACGGACGGACGTGTACGAACGGATGACGTCCTTCCTCCAGCTCGGCCGCAACGATCTGATGAACTGCATTCCCGCAACGCCGCCCGAGGTGCAGGCGCCCAAGCCGCAGGTCCGGCGCATGTTGCTCGCCCTGTGTAATCCGGACACGGCCCCGGAGCTCGAACGCCGCACCGGACGTGAGTTCGGGGAGTTGGCACAGCGGATCCTCGACGTCGCGCAAGGCGCCGTGCGCCGCATGCTCGACGATCATATCCAGCTCCGGCTCGCGGCCGCGGATCGTGGGGCCAGCTATTCGGATATGCGCCTCGAAATCATCGACTTCCTCGAGGCGACGCCGGGGACCCTCACCGCCAAAGCCGTCACGGACTTCCTCACGCCGCGGATCGAGCGCTGGGATGTCACAGCGGAAACAGGGGTGCTGCGTGTCGTGCTGAAGCCCTCGGAGCGGTCGCGGCGCGGCAGCGGCAGGAATCCCGCCGCCGCACGCGCATCTGTGGGTCTGGACGAAGAGAGCGCAACGACATGAGATTTGACACCATGCGGGAGGAGAGATGAGTAGCGGTCAGTCGTTCGTGGACGGGGCGAAGGGTGTGCCACGTCCCAAGGCGGGTATGAACGCGGATGAGACCGCCCGATTCAGCCGTCTCAAGCAGCTGCGCGACGACGTCCGCGCGGGGCGCATGACACTGGCTGAAGCGAACCGCGAATGGGAGAAAGTGGCCGCGCCCGCGCACACCTGGAAGGCCAACCCTCCAAAAATCTGAGGCGCCGCCCAGCGCGTGCCGTTCCTCGATTCGAGCCGCCAGCTCGCGGCGCTGCTGATTGCGCTGCTGACGCTGGCGGTTGTCGTTGGGTTGTCTCCCTACGCGACCGGGTTGATCGGGATCCCGGTCCTGTACGTCGTCTTTGCCCCCGTGCACGGCTGGCTCGCCCGGCGCACCAACCCCCACCTGGCTGCGACGCTGGTTGTGGTGCTGGGCATTTTCCTTATCGCCGTTCCCGGCGCCTCGTTCGCGGGCCTCGTGGTGAACGAGGCTCAGGAGATCGCGGGCAACGCGATCCATAGCCCGCTGCTCGGCCGGGTGGCGCAGCTCCGCATCGGCACAATCGATCTCGGGCCCCGGATTGCCGCTCTGGGGGAAAATCTCGTCTCCTGGATTGGCTCGTCCGCGTTTGGCCTGCTGGGAACCGCGACCCGGCTTACCCTGAACCTGACGATCTCGTTCTTCGGTCTCTTCTATCTCCTCCTTACGCCGGGCCGTACCTGGAAAGCGGTTCAGCCCTACCTGCCTTTTTCCGCGGAGAACACCGAGAAGCTGCGAACGCGCTTCCAGGATATCACGATTTCCACGGTCATCGGCACCGGTCTTACGGCCGTCGCTCAGGGCCTGCTTGTGGGATTGGGGTTCTGGGTGGTCGGACTGCCGAGCGCGGTATTCTGGGGAGTGGTGACGATGGTGTTCGCGATCCTGCCGGTCGTCGGCAGCGGGCTTGTGTGGGGACCCGCCGCGATCGCAGTGGCTTTCGACCACCGGTACGTCGCCGCCGCTGGTCTGGCGCTCTGGGGACTGATCGTCGTGGGAAACGTGGAGTACGTGATTCGCCCCATCGTGTTCCGCCGCTGGGCGAACATTCATCCACTCGTGACACTGGTCGGGGCGCTGGCCGGCGTGGGCTATTTCGGGCTGCTGGGACTCCTCGTGGGACCGCTGGCTATTTCGTATTGGTTCGAGCTGATCAAGATGTATCGGGAGGAATACCTCACGAATTCAGTTTGATGATCGCCCAGCCCAGGCTCGAGATGTTCCGAATCGCGCGGCCCAGCCGGTCGAAATCCACGGGCTTGCTCAGGAACGCGTCGGCCGCGAGCGTGGCCAGCCGTTCCTGCTCCAGCTCCGAAGCCGTGAGGACAATGATGGGCGTCGTCCGCAGGTCCGCGTCCTCGCGCATGCGCAACAGCACGTCTCTCCCGTCCAGGCGGGGAAGATTCAAATCGAGCAGGACGAGATCCGTCTTGGGAACCTCACTGTGTGGCGGCTGCTGACGCAGGAAGGCCAGCGCCTCGACGCCGTCGCGCACGATCCAGACCAGATTCTGCACCTTCGCCTGTTCCAGCGCGCGCACCGTCAGGGCGGCATCGTCGTCTGAATCTTCCACCAGCAGAATATTGATCGCACTGGTCTCGCCACTGGCGCCGCTCGCGGTGTCGGCCGACCCGGCAGCCTTACGACTCGCGGCTGTTGCGGCGGCGGTGGAGCTCTGGCTGGGCTCGAAATTCCAGCCGCCCAAGTCGACGGCGAACCATTCGTCGCAGCGCGGACAGGCGAGCCGCTCGGCGGGGGTTCCCAGAGGAACGCGCTCGGCGCAGTTTGGGCATACCAGGTAGGGCGCAGCCCACTCGCGCGTGACGAGCGTCCATTTGTTAGGTCGGGTCTGCACGATGTCAATGCGGGAACGCGGCACGATCACGGATCGGAGATGCACGGCGAGCACAACCTCGTCGGGCCCAACACTGAGGACCGGATACCATGCTCCGCAGCGGAGAGGGTTCCAGACCCCACCCGGCAATCGACCCCACCTCATGATCCGTCTCCCCGTGGTTGGCCCGCGTTCCATATTCCTGCACCGACGCTCCCGAGTCAAGTCGCAACACACTTTTGCGGCCCCGCGTAGTACAATCCGGGGGGCACTGGAAGGTGGATGTGCATGGAAACTGTGATCGCGGCACGGGGTAGAGCGTCACGTATGCGTGCCGTTGGCTGGCTGCTCGGTGGATGCCTACTCGGTCTGGTAGTTGCGGCCCCCCCGCTCCCCGCCCAGTACTTTGGTCGCAATAAAGTCAACTACGAAGCCTTCAAGTTCGATGTGCTCGAAAGCGAGCACTTCAACATCTACTACTACCCGCAGGAACGGCCGGCCGCGGAGCAAGCGGGTCGCATGGCCGAACGCTGGTATGCGCGCTACAGCAAACTCCTGAACCACCAGCTGCACGGACGGCAGGCCGTCATTCTGTATGCGAGCCATCCCGAGTTCGAGCAAACCAACGCCATCGCCGGAGAGCTGGGCGAAGGAACGGGTGGCGTCACTGAAGTCCTGAAGCGGCGCATCGTCCTCCCGCTGGGCAGCTCGCTCGAACAGACCAATCACGTCATCGGGCACGAGCTGGTGCACGCCTTCCAGTACGACATGACTGGACAGGGTCTGGGCGCCAGCTTCAGGGTGCCCGGCGCCGCGCGCCTGCCGCTGTGGTTCATCGAGGGGATGGCGGAATACATGTCGCTCGGACCCGTCGATCCCAACACCGCGATGTGGCTGCGCGATGCCGTAATGCACAAGAAGCTGCCGACCATGCACCAGCTGTACGACCCCAACTTCTTCCCCTACCGCTACGGCCAGGCGTTCTGGGCGTTCATCGCCGGGCGGTACGGCGATCCCATGATCGGCGAGATCCTGCGACGGGCGGGACGCGCCGGCGATGCCGAGCTGGCGCTGCGGTCCATCAGCGGCATCAGTGGTGACTCGCTCGCGAAGCAATGGCACAACGAGGTGGAAGAGTCGTATCTGCCGCTGCAAGCCGCGACGAAGCCGGTCGAGTCCTACGGCAAACTGCTGGTCGGAGGAGAAAAGCGGCCCGGGTTGAATGTGTCCCCCGCCCTGAGCCCCGACGGCGAAAAGGTCGTGTTTTTCTCGGAGCGTGACCTGTTCTCGATCGACCTGTATCTCGCGAACGCACACACCGGCGAGGTCGAGAAACGAATCATCCAGACCGCCCTGGACCCGCACTTTCAGAGTCTCGAGTTCATCAGCTCGTCAGGCGCCTGGGACAGCGAGGGGAAGCGGCTCGCGTTCGGCGCGGTATCGGGTGGCCGCGCCGTGCTGTCGATCCTCGACGTCGATCACCATCGCACCGAGCGCGAGGTCCCTCTCCCGGAGCTCGGGGAAGTCTTCAACCCCACGTGGTCTCCCGACGGCCGGTACGTGGCCTTTGCCGCGCTCGCGAACGGCTTGAGCGATCTGTTCCGCTACGACCTGGTCGCGAACAAGCTCGAGCGGCTCACGAACGACGCGTACGCGGACCTCGAGCCCGTACTCTCGCCTGACGGGACCCAGCTGGCGTTCGTGACGGATCGTTTCACTACCTCGCTCGACAGCCTGACGTTCAGCGGTTACAGCCTCGCGCTCATGGATCTCAGGACCGGCGCGATCCAGAAACTCCCCAGTTTCCCCGACGCCAAGAACATCGATCCGCAATGGTCACCGGATGGGCGCAGCCTCTTCTTCATTTCCGACCGCAACGGCGTGTCCAACGTGTACCGGCTGGATCTCGCGCCGCCGGGCCAGGAGGGCCGGCTGTCACAGATCACGAACCTGTACACGGGTGCGAGTGGCATTACCGACCTCAGCCCGGCAATCTCCGTCGCACGGAACAGCGGGAGGCTGGTCGTCAGCATTTACTCCGCGTCGGGCTATAGCCTGTACGCCATCGACTCGGCAGCGGCGCTCGCCGGTGAGCCCTTGAGCCCGCCGCTGGCGCGCGTGAATCCCGCGGTGCTGCCGCCGCAGGATCGCATCTCCGCGGAGCTGCTCACCGCGCTGCATGACCCGGCCACGGGGTTGCCTCCGGATTCGTCGTTCACCGTCAAACCGTATCATCCCAATCTCTCACTAGACTATGTGTCGCAGCCGTCCGTGGCGGTCGCCGCGGACCGGTTCGGCACGTACGTGGGCGGCGGCATCGCGATGTACTGGAGCGACATGCTGGGGAATCACAACCTCGTCACGGCACTTCAGGCGAACGGCGGGTTCCGTGATGTCTCGGCGCTCGTGGGATACCTGAACCTCGCGCACCGCTGGAACTGGGGGCTCGTCGCGCAACAGGTACCGTACTACTCGGGCGCGTACGGCATTTCGACTGGAACGGTGGCGGGGACGCCGGCCTACATCGAGCAGCAGGAGTTGTATCGGCAGACGAATCGCGAAGTCGCATTCACCACCCAGTATCCCTTCAATACCGCGCAACGCCTCGAATTCACGGCCGGAGTGGCCAACAGCTCGTTCTCGCACGAGATCGAGACGCGCGTGACCACGGCGGGCGGCGGCTTCCTCATCTACGACAGCACGGCGAGACTGCCGTCCCCGCCCTCGATCACGATGGGCACCGCGACAGTGGCTCTCGTGTATGACGCCTCCTTCTTTGGCGCGACGAGCCCGATTCTCGGACAGCGCTATCGCCTGGAGGTATCGCCCGCAACGGGATCGCTCAACTGGGTCAGTCTCCTCGCCGACTATCGCCGCTACGTCATGCCGCTACGGCCGTTCACGCTCGCCTTCCGGGCGATGCATTACGGCCGGTACGGAAGCGGATCCGAGGATGCGCGGCTCACGCCTCTTTACATCGGGTATCCCAGCCTGGTGCGCGGCTACGACCTGGGCTCGTTCAGCGGGAACGAGTGCACGGGCTCGATATCATGTCCCGCGTTCGATCGCCTGCTCGGCTCGCGATTGTTCGTCGGCAATCTCGAGCTGCGGTTCCCGCTGCTCGGCTTGCTGGGACTGGGGAGAGGATATTACGGGGCGCTGCCGATCGAAACGGCGCTGTTCGCCGACGGCGGCGTGGCCTACTGCACCGACGACAATCCCAATTTCTGCAGCGGAGACAATCGCGCCGTATACAGCGCCGGCGCCGCGCTGCGGGTCAACATCATGGGCTATGCGATCGGCGAGATTGACTTCGTCAAACCGTTCCAGAGACCGCAAAAAGGCTGGTATGTGGAGCTGAGCCTGACGCCAGGATTCTAGGGACGGGGGACGGGGGACGAGTGCTTTAACCCGTCCCTCGTCCGTCATCCCCCGTCCCTGGTTTTCCAGACCATCTTCCCGATCAACCAATCCATCAGCCGGTCCGGCATCCGCACCACCAGACCATCGATGAAGGAATGCGCCGAGATGACCCGCCGCAGGGGCGGGCGGCGCGCCCGCAGCGCGTGGCGAACAACGCGGCCCACGACTTCCGCCGGCGGCGCCTGCCGCCCGTCGCGCAGCGCCCGGTTCCGAAAGCGCCCCAGAGCACTTTCGTACGCCGTCCCGCGATAGCGGCTCAGGTCCATTGCTTCGACTTTGTCCCAGATGCGGCTCTGAATATTTCCGGGCTCGATCACGATCACCTTCACTCCAAAAGGGATTAACTCCCGTCGCAGGCTGTCCGACATCGCCTCGAGCGCGAACTTGGACGCCGTATAGGGACCCATGAAGGGCAACGACGCCAGACCGGCAACGGAGCTGATGTTCACGATCCGGCCGCGCGTCAGTTTCAAGAGCGGCAGGAATGCCTGTGTGACGGCGAACACACCCAGCACGTTCACATCGAGCACGCGGCGAAACTCTTCCAGCGGAAGTAACTCGAGTGGTCCCGCCGATGGGATTCCGGCGTTGTTGACGAGCGCGGTGAGCGGTTTGCCGCCGAGTGTGCGCTCGATCACGTCTCGCCCTGCACCAATGCTGTGCGTGTCAGACACATCCATGTGCACCGGGATGACACCTATGTCCGAAAGCAGGGATTCATCCGCGCTGCGCCGTACCGAGCCGAACACCGTCATCCCATCATCGGCAAGGCATTTTGCGATGGCGAAGCCAATGCCTGAGCTCGCGCCGGTGACGAGAACAGACCTTGTCGGAGTGGTTTGAAATTTGCGAGCGGGCATGGGGGCTACCCCCTGTTCCTTCATACGGAGTGCAAATGAACCGTCAGGAGTTCATCACCGCTCTCGAACGCGCCTGGTCAAATGACCGGCGTTGGGCTGGTATCACTCGCCCGTACACTCCCGCCGACGTGTATCGTCTGCGCGGGTCGATTTCCATAGAATACTCGCTCGCCCGCTATGGCGCCGCGCGGTTGTGGCGGCTCCTGCACGACGAACCGTACGTGCCCGTGCTGAGCGCAATCACGGGAAATCAGGCGATCCAGCAGGTGCAGGCCGGCCTGAAAGCGATCTACGTCAGCGGCTGGCAGGTCGCGGCCGATGCGAACAATGCGTCCGAGATGTATCCCGACCAAAGCCTCTATCCCTCGGACAGCGTGCCGGCACTGCTTCGGCGCATCAACAACGCCCTGAAGCGCGCCGACGAAATCCACCACTTGAAGGAAGACCACGCCACCTACTGGTTCGCTCCGCTCGTCGCGGACGCGGAAGCCGGATTCGGTGGCCCGCTGCACGCCTTCGAGATCATGAAGAACATGATCGCAGAAGGCGCGGCGGGCGTCCACTTCGAGGACCAGCTCGCCTCGGTGAAGAAGTGCGGCCATCTGGGAGGCAAGGTGCTCGTGCCCACCAGCGAATTCATCACCAAGCTGGTCGCGGCGCGGCTCGCGGCGGACGTCTGCGGCGTGGACACGGTCCTCATCGCACGGACGGACGCAAACAGCGCGACGCTCTTGACGAGTGATCCGGATGAATATGACCGGCGGTTCCTGACCGGCGAGCGGACGACGGAAGGATTCTTCCGCGTGAAGGACGGCATTGAGGCCGCAATCGCGCGCGCTCTCGCCTACGCGCCGTACGCCGATCTGCTATGGTTCGAAACGTCCCGTCCCGACATGGCCGAAGCGAAGCAATTCGCCGCGGCGATTCACCAGAAATTCCCAGGCAAGCTCCTGGCCTACAACTGCTCGCCGTCCTTCAACTGGAAGCGGCACATGAGCGACAGCCAGGCCGCGTCATTCCAGCGCGAGCTGGGCGCGCTCGGCTACAAGTTCCAATTCGTCACCCTGTCGGCGTTCCACGCGCTCAATCTCAGCATGTTCGAGCTGGCGCGGGACTACGAGATGCGCGGCATGGCAGCCTTCTCCGAGCTGCAGCAGAAGGAGTTCGCCGCCGAGCGCCATGGGTATGAAGCAGTCCGGCATCAGGACTTCGTAGGCGTCGGCTATTTCGATGAAGTCACGCAGGTCTCGAGTGGTGGACAGTCGACGACGCTCGCCATGGAAGGCTCGACCGAGCGGGAGCAGTTCCACGAGCCGGCCAAAGAGAAGTCGTCGCAGAAGTAGTTGCTGGACACCCCGGGAACTTCGCCCGGGGTCAGCTGGTGCAGGTGCAGAGCAGTGATAGCTCAAATCAGCGCAAGGGGCTCGTCACGAACACGGGCCCCTCTCCTTTTCGCCTCCATACTAGTCCGAGCTCGCGTGTTCACCCCGGCTTGCGCGTGGGGTCAGTAAGGCGGAACTCCCCAATCGCAATTCCTCTGCTCGTCGACCCCGGGCTTGCGAGCCGGGGTCAGTAAGACCCGAGCTCGGCGAATTCCTGTCCTCATCAACCCCGGGCTTGCGAGCCGGGGTCCGTAAGACCCGAGCTCGGCGAATTCCTGTACTCATCAGCCCCGGGCTTGCGCCCGGGGTCGGTAAGACCCGAGCTCGGCGAATTCCTGTCCTCATCAACCCCGGGCTTGCGCCCGGGGTCGGTAAACCTTTTGACACGGTTTGAGATTTTTGGATCCGGGTCAAATGAGAGCGCGATGACAGAATACTGATTGGATGTCCGGACACCACGCATACCAGCTTTACGCCCACATCACGTGGCACACTTGGCAACGTGTGGGGTGTCTGGATTCCAAAGCTGTCGATGATATCAGAAGTGGCGTCGCGAGCGCTGGCAAGCAAGCCAAGGTTCGGGTCCTCGCCGGCGCCGTGCTGGCTGACCACGTTCACTTGCTCATCAGTTTCAGACCCGACACACGACTCTGTGACTTTGTCCGGCAAGCCAAGAGCATAGCCGCGCTGCGGGCCAATCGCCGCATCCCCGGGGCTGGTCGCTGGGCCCGTGGTTATTACGCTGCGACACTGCACCGGCGTGATCTCCCGCGTGTGATCAATTACATCAGGCACCAACACGACAGACATCCGCATCTCATTCCCGCTGAACGGCCTGACTGACCCCGGGCGCAAGCCCGGGGTCGAGAAGGAAGGCACGTCCGCCAAAGTTCAGTTTCTTCGTTTCTTACGTCAAACGGGCCCGCATCGCGGGCCCGTTTCGTGGTCCACTGCCACCGCCGGTTACGGAGTGGCGCCCACCGCACGCGCCACGTTCACGCGGCCCTTGCCATAAAAGGGCGTCGCACCGTTGCCACCAACGTTATCGGCGGTCTGCTGGATCCGCGCCTTGATTTGCGACGGGTTGCGGCCGAGAATCGGCACCAGTAGAGCCGCCGTTCCGGCTACGTGTGGAGCGGCCATACTGGTGCCCTGCGCTCCGACAATGAACGTTGGCGCCGAGAAGCAGCCGATGAGCAGACTGGTTTGGCTGCATGCGGCCCAGACAAAGGCGTCGCGGCCCGCCGGTGCCGGCAGGGCTGGACCGAAGGAGCTGTTGCCGCCGGGCGCGGCGACGTTGATCGCCGAACGACCGTAGTTCGTGTAGTAGGCAGGAGCGTCGATGTCCGTCCAGGGCCCGGTGCGCGCGAGGTTCGGGTTTGGATTCGTCGCATTCGCATCGGAGGTCGGTCCCGTCGCCGCAACACAGATAACAGCCGGTGTATCGCAGAACGTCGAATAGGTGTTGCCATTGTGGTCCAGGTCCGCCGCGGCGTTGCCCGCGGATACAACGATCGTGACGCCCCGGCTGCGCGCGTAGTTGAACACCTTATTAAGCAACCCGACGAACCGGCCGTTTCCAGCCTTGGTGAAGTCACCACCCAGGCTCATGTTGATGACGTCGCCGCCATTGTCCGCTGCATAGATGACCCCGTTCAGGATCGAGCTGAACGGACACTCGTTGACGTAGCCGCACACCTTCACCGCGACAAGCGTCGTTCGAGACGTCACACCGGCGGCTCGTACCGCATTACTGCTGACTGTCGCAGCCGTATGGGTTCCGTGAAAGAACAAGTCCGTGAACAGCGCGCGAGTTGGGAAGTACTTGCGAACCGTGTCGGCTTCGGTGAACGGAACGGTATGGCCACCGCCGGTATCAGCGTCGAACGTACCCGTCAGATCGATCGATCGGGTCATGTCCACGAGCCCCGTCAAATCGGCGTGCAGGTAGTCGATCCCCGAATCGAGCATGTACACATTCACGCTCGACGATCCCAGAAAGCCATGCACCCACGCGACGTCCGCCTGGACCGCGCGCATGTTCCACTGCCGCGCATAGCGGGCGGCGGTATTCGGGGCGGCCGTGCTTTGCGGAACCGAGGCATCGGCTTCCGGAGCGCTTACCGGCAACACATCGAGGACCAGCGCTTCATCGGCGTCCACGGACTGCACGCCCGAGCTCTTCGCGAGTTTTGCTGCCCCGCTGCTCGACAGGCCACTCACCGCCGCGAGTCCGCTGCCGGACGAAACCCACAGGACCTTGCCGCCGAGGGAGCCCACCTGGCCCGCGAACAGACTGGGCGCCTGGCCGCTGAAGGACACAATGTGGCGTCCCGTGGCGAGGCTTCTGGTTGTGTTGGCGGCATTGACTGAGTAGCTGGGGATGCTGGACGAGCGTTGCGGGGGGACGAGGACGTTGTCGACACAGCCGGCCAGTGCAATCGCGCCGGCCACCGAACAGACTAGCATTCGCTTCATTTTTTTGAGCTCCTACGAGAAACCCTGAGTCGGTGCCTGGGAACGAACAGAGCGCAAAATTATCCCCGTCCGTTGACAGCGTCTAGGGTGGTCTTAACTTGGGCTCGCATCGGAGTGACCCACTGACATGAAGCGGTCCACTTTGTACACGCTGGCCATCGTGCTCGCCGTGGCGGCGCTGTTTTTCTTCATGACCACGGCTCGCGCCAAGGTTGAATGCCGCGTGTGCGTGGAATACCGTGGCAGCCGCAACTGCGCGTCCGCGCGAGGGGCAACTGAGCAAGGCGCCCGCGAGGGTGCCCAATCAACTGCCTGCGGCCCAATTGCCACGGGGATGGATCAGAGCATCGAGTGCGGTCGCATCGAGCCGGCGGACGTACAGTGCCAGACGCGGTAACCAGCGCGCCGTTCACGCTGCCGCGCGCCGCGCTACCCGCGCAGGTCCTCCTCACACAAGGAGGCCCGCGTCCCGGTCATGTCTTTGTCATGGAGCGCGTGCCTCAGCATGATGGCCCTGAAACCGTGATGGAGATGCTCAATCGCTCCGAAGGATTCTTCGCGTTTCGCGCGGAAGGTGCGGCCGACGTGCTGCTGCTATCCAAGTCACACACCGTATCCGTGTCCGTCGACCGGCAGGCGCCGATCACCGATCCCGCGCGGCTGACCGCAGCGAAGATGGTGGGGCTCGAGTTGGCGCTCGCGGGCGGGACCAAGCTGGCTGGATGGGCGAGCGTGGAGATGCCACCGCAGCATTCGCGCTTGCTGGACTATCTCAATGCCGCCCGGGACGCGTTCTTTGCGGTCTGGACCCACGCCGCCACGCATTACGTGAACCCCGCGCACGTGCTCTACGCGCGGCCGCTCGACTGACCGTGGCCGCCCGCATCGATCCGTTCGTGGACGTCCTGCTGCGCGAGCAGGGCGACCAGCTGTATCTGCTTCCGGACGAACCCGTCACCATGCTCAAGGCAGGGAAGCCGCGCAAAGTGAGCCGGCAGCCGCTGACGGATCAGCACATCTACGCCATGCTCGTCGAAGTCGCCCCCTCGGATTCCGCCGATCACATCGATCGCATGGCGGAAACAGAATTCGAGTACGCCGCCGACCGTGGGCTGGTGCGCGTCCGGATCGTACCCGAAATGGGCCGGCTCACCGCCGTCGTGGCACCGCTCGAATCGACCAAACAGAGTGCCGCCGCCAAACCCGTGCGCAGCGGCGAGACACCCGTGGTGGCCGAACCGGCCGCGCCCCCCCGGCCGCGCCCCTCCGGAGCCGCGCCGGCAGCGGCGCCCACCGCACCCTCGGCTCCCGCGACGGGGATCTCGGAGGAGTTCGCGGCGCCGCAATACAAGGCGGCGGAGCGGACCCTGGTGGATCTGCTGCGTCAATTGGTTCAGTCGAGCTCGTCGGACCTGCATCTGCGCGTGGGCGAGCCGCCCCTGTTCCGCACGCATGGCGAGATCAAACGGCAATCTCATCCGCCGGTGACGGAAGAGCAGCTCGAGTCGCTGCTGCTGGCGATCATGCCCGATCGCAACCGGAATCAGTGGAGACAGACCTGGGACTCGGACTTCGCCTACGAGATTCCCAAGCTGGCACGGTTCCGCGTCAACGCGGCCCGCGACCGCAAAGGACCCATCGCGGTATTCCGCGTCATCCCGTCGGGTCTCATTTCAGCCGAACAACTGGGGATCAGCAAGGAAGTCCAGGCGCTCTGCTATCTCACCAAAGGGCTCGTCCTGGTCACCGGTCCCACCGGCTCAGGCAAGTCGACCACGCTCTCCGCGCTCATCGATCTCATCAACCGCAACCGCACCGATCACATCATTACGATCGAAGACCCGATCGAGTTCGTACATGAGAACAAGAAGTGCGTGATCACCCAGCGGCAGGTGGGCGTGCATACCGACAGCTTCAAGTCGGCGCTCCGAGCCGCGTTGCGCGAGGATCCGGACATTCTGCTGGTCGGCGAGCTGCGCGACCTCGAGACGATCGCGATCGCCATCGAGACCGCCGAGACCGGCCACCTCGTCTTCGGGACGCTGCACACGACGACGGCAGCATCGACCGTAGACCGGATCATCGATCAGTTCCCGGCCGACCGGCAGGCGCAGATCCGCGTGATGTTATCGGAATCGCTGCGCGGCGTGGTCGCGCAAACACTCTGCAAGAAGGCCACCGGCGGGCGCGTTGCGGCGCGCGAAATCCTGCTCACGACACCGGCGATCTCGAACCTGATTCGCGAGGGGAAGACGTTTCAGATCCCCTCCATCATTCAGACGTCGAAGCAGCTCGGAATGCTGACGTTGAACGATGCCCTGCTCGATCTGGTGGAGCGGAAGGAAGTGACGCCCGACGAGGCCTACATGCGGTCGGTCGAGAAAGCCGGACTCGTCGCGTCGTTCAAATCGAAGGGGTTCAAGCTCACCCTACAGGCGTAGCGCTGGGGCGGCCCACGGCCGCCGCAACGTCGCGCACCTGCTCCATGACCGCCGCGAAGGTATCGAGCCGCAGGGACTGATCGCCGTCCGAGCGCGCGTGATCGGGATCGGGGTGCACCTCGATCAGCAACCCGTCAGCTCCCGCCGCAACCGCCGCCATCGCCAGTGCCGGCACCAGATCGCGCCGCCCCGCCGCGTGGCTCGGGTCGACGATCACCGGCAGATGCGTCTCCTGCTTGAGATACGGCACGGCGCCGATGTCGAGCGTGCAGCGCAGCGCGCGCTCGAACGTGCGGATGCCGCGCTCGCAGAGGATCACGTTCGGATTGCCGCGCGCGAGGATATACTCGGCGGCGAGCAGGAAGTCCTCGAGCGTGGCCGAGAGGCCGCGCTTCAGCAGCACGGGCCTGCGCGTCTCGCCGACCTCCGTGAGCAGCGCGAAGTTCTGCATGTTGCGCGCCCCCACCTGGAGACAGTCGGCCTTTTCCGCCACCAGCGCGACGTGCCGGGTATCCAGCACTTCGGTAACAACCGGCAACCCGGTTTCTTCGCGGACTTCAACCAGCATGTCCAACGCCGCCGAGCCCAACCCGCGGAACGAATAGGGCGAGGTGCGCGGTTTGAAGGCGCCGCCGCGCAGCGCCACCGCGCCGGCGGCTTTCACGGCTTCGGCGGTCTGGCGCAGCATGGGCCGATCCTCGACGGAGCAAGGTCCGGCAATGACGTGCACGCCGCCATCGCCGATCGCCGCGGCGCCGAGCGCAACGTGCGTGGGGCGGGCGGTGAATTCGCGCGCGGCCAGCTTGTACGGTTTTTCAATCGGGAGGATGGTCTCGACCGCGGGGAGGGACAGCAGCGGCGCCTCGCGCAGCAGATCTTCGTCGCCGATGCATCCGATAATGGTGCGGGTGACCCCGCGTGAGACATGCGGGGTGAGACCCAGCTCGCGCACCTGCTCCACCACGCGATTCAGGTCTTCCTCGCTGATGTGCGGACGCAGCACGATGATCATCGGTTGCTCTCCCTCGGGACAGTCGCGTGCGGAAACGAGAACGGCCCCGGTGAGTCGCCGGGGCCGTTGGTTCATGTCGATCGGGGCGCTATTTCATTCTCGCCCTGGCACACGAACCACCGGCCCCAGCGGGGCTAAACCAAAAGTAAAATCGGTAGGTCGTGGGCTGCATGGTCGGTACGATAGCCAGTTACTTCGGCCCGGTCAACAGAGGGGCGTTGTACGACGCTACGACGCTACGTTGTAAGTCGGCCGTTTCGTACAACGTAGCGACGTACAACGTACTACGAGGAGAAGCCGTCGGTACGTCGGTACGTCGGTACGTGGCGGGTGTGCATTTCAGGCTGCATCGCGCTAACCTCTTACGCCGTCACAGATCGGCGCCGTACAATCACCGCACAGGTTCACAGACCCCCAAAGGAGATCGGCTCATGCGATTGTTCGCAGCGTGTTGTCGAGGATTGGCCGTCGTAGCGCTTCCTGTGCTCGCTAATGCGCAGGCAGCGCCGAACGACGCGCAGTACATCAAGACAGCGGAGGGTGGTGCGCCGGCATTCATCTCGAGCCAGGCCACGATTGCCCGCATCGACGCCAAGGGCACACTGACGAAGGTGCGGGCGGGGACGAACGGCTTTACCTGTTTTGTGGGAGTGCCGGACGATCCCGACGCTCCGTTCTGCGCGGATCCAAACGCGATGATGTGGTTGACGTCGGCCTTGAGCGGACAGCCGAAGCCTGCCAACAGCACCCCGGGGATCGCCTACATGGCCAAGGGCGGACACCACATGGAAAATGCCGCGGGCGATATGGTGATGGGCGCCGGACCAGGCACGCACCTCGTGGCCGAGCCGCCGCACTGGATGATGATGTGGGCCTTTGATCCCGCTACGACGGGCTTGCCGGTAAAGGAGAATGGCACAGGAGTCTACGTCATGTTCGCGGGGACGCCGTACGCGCACCTGATGATCTATCAGGATCCGAACAAGCTGAAGTAAGACGTTGTACGACGCTACGTCGCTACGTTGTACGAAGTCAGGTTGGGACGTACAACGTAGCGACGTACAACGTACTACGGGGAGGAGCCACCGGTCGGAGTTGAACCGACGACCGCTCGATTACGAATCGAGAGCTCTACCACTGAGCTACGGTGGCGCAGAACTAAAGTATGCGGAGAGAACGAATGGCGGTACTCCGGGGCCGGCTAGTTACTCGCGCACCTTCACAATCGACCAGCCCAGAGCGGCGATCTCCCTGACCACATCGCCCAGCCGTTCGAAGTTCACGGGTTTTGTGAGGAAGGCGTCCGCGGCGAGCGCGGTGTGGCGCTCGCGTTCCGCGTCCGACGCCGTGAGGATCACCACCGGCAGTTTGCCCAGGGTCTGATGCGCCCGGATCCGGGTCAGCACCTCACGGCCGTCGATTTTGGGGAGCTGAAGGTCGAGGAGTACGAGGTCGGGAGTCGGCTGACCAGAATTGAAGAGGAACTCGAGCGCCGCGACGCCATCGCCCACGATGGAAATGTGGTTCTGGAGCTTGGCGCGTTTGAGCGCGCGCAGCGTGAGCTCGACGTCGGTGGCGTTGTCTTCGACGAGCAGAATGCGGATTGGCGGTGCTGCGGCAACGTCAGCCGTCATCGAATGCCCCAGTCTTGTTTTCGTGATGCCCTGGCCCGGACTCGAACCGGGACGGCTTGCGCCACTGCCCCCTCAAGACAGCGTGTCTACCAATTCCACCACCAGGGCAAGTGCGGATAACCTAGGTTCGTGCCCGGGTCTTATCAAGAACAAAAACAAACCGCGCCACTCAGGGAATGGCGCGGTTCATACCAAAACGGTATCGCTGGGCCCTAGAAGAGGTCTACCCAGCCGCGCTGTATGGCCGCCTTGGGATATGAAGTGGCCGAGAACGCGGACATGAGCGCGCATGACGAATAGAGAACGCTCGTGTTACCGCTGAGCGAGACGTCGTCGTTCACGCTGACGCTCGCGGCGAGCAGGCTGCCCACGACTTTATTGCCGGTCCCGGACGCGGTGTACCCGCCGCGGGCGACGATCAGCCCCGTAAACTGAAAGTTTCCGGCAGCGGTGATATTGCCGTCGACCAGCAGAATCCCCTGGCCGCGGCCACCCGTGACCTTGATGTCCCCGAGGACGTGAATGATCGGGTAATACGTCTCGCACGGCGTCGCCGGGGTGGCACGGTTCGGTTCCCCCCAGTTCGTCATCACGCTGGTCGTGCAGGTAGAACCCGACACGACGGGCGCGATGTTTGTATAGATACCGCCACCGGGGATCGTCTGATTCGCCGCAGCCGCCAGAGACTGATAATTCTGGCTGCCGTAGTTGAAGTAGGTGTTGGTATCCGCCGCGACCGGCGTGGTCAGCGACGGCGGGTTGCCGTTGATCGTCACGGACCCGTTCACCGTAGCCGTGGTCGTGGGTGAAATCGCCGCTCCCGCGATGTTACCGCCCAGCGGACCACAGGCCGACCACCCTGCGGGGTTGGCATCGTTCCCGTTCACGGTCACGTTGCCCTGCACCGTGATGTTACCCTGCGTGGTGACGGCGCCCTGGATATTCACGTTGGGCATATTCAGGCGCAGCAGTCCACCGTAACGGCGCCGCGCGGAGGCCTGTTTCCCCATCCCGCCGGAGTATCCCTCCGAGGTCACCCAGAAGAAGGGACCGGGCAGGCGCGTGACCTGGACCGTGGCGGTTCCGCCGCCGCTCGTGCCGTACGAGCGCTTCAGCGTATCACCAATTCCAGTCGCCAAGAGTCCCGCCGCAGGAGCTGCATGAAACTTCGTATTCCACGCCAACTGCCAGTCGTTCAGTATCCGGTTTATGCCGTACTCGGCAGTAGCCGCCGCGCGGGTCTCGCGCGACGTGTTGGCCGCGATGCGGTAGTCCTGGGTGGACATGTAAACCGCGCTGGCGATGAGCACGCCGATGACGACGATCGCCGTCAGCACGAGGCCCAACGCCATGCCCTGTTCCCCTCTCACGTAACGCATGTGCACTCCTCCAGATCGTCTCATTTGCGGTTCCGTAATCCCACTTCCATGCGGATCGAATCAGCAAACACCTTTGCGCCAGCGCCGGCAAAGTTGACCAGGCTCGAGGACTGGCCCCGCACCACGATGCTGATACGGGACACCAACAGCCTGTTCGCCGTGACGGCACCAGTCGAGTCGAAGTAGCTGAATGCCAGGCCGCTGGTGCTGCCCGCCGAATACGCGTTGAACGGCCCGGCGACCGGTTGGGGAAGGGCGCAAATCGGGGTGCGGCCTGCGCGGCAGTCGTACCATTCGAGGTACCAGAGCCCATCGGTCGCGTTGCGCCACAGGCTATAGTGAACCTTCTTGAAGAAACGCATCGGGGCGCCGATGCCGATGGTCGCCGTGCGGGCAGGCGAGATCGTGTATTGGTAGACCGTGTTCGCGCTGACGGCGTCGGTCGCCTGGATCAGGCCCGTCGTATTGTTGCAATTGACGGTGGATCCAGCCAGCGGCGTGATGGCGGTGATGCCATACATGCGCCAGAAGTCATCGGTGGACGACATGGGATTTGCGCCCGGGTCGTATACCGCGATGGAATCGTTGACGACAGGCGCGGTGAACCAGGTGCTCATGCTGGCCGACGTACCGAGGTTCAGCGGCACGATGTTGAGCTGCGTGGTGCTCGGAGTCGCGCAGAGAATGGCGGTCCCGAACGTCGAGCGGAACTCGATCGACGAGTCGGTCATCGCATAGATATCGCCGCCGACACTCGAGATGGCGCGCAGGTCGCCGGGGAGCATGGCCACGGCCTGGCGCAGCGACTGACGGGTTTCGAGCAGCGTCTGCGTGCTGTTATAGAACCGCTGCTGGCGCAGCAGCACCGTCACGATCGCGCCGCCCACCAACGTGAGCAGGATCATGACGACCAGCAGCTCGATGATCGTGAAACCGCGCCGGGTCAGCATGGGATGTAGCTCGAGAAGACTTGCGTACGCTGCCGGTGATCAGCCTTGAGCGTGATCGTTACCGTGACGTCGTCGGCCCGCGGCAGGCGCGCGAGGGTCCACGCTTCCGTCACACCACGAGTAGTCGCGGACCCGGTGAGGGGCCGGCTGAGGCACGCCGTCGCGCGCATGCGCTCGAAGCGCGACGCCGCGACCGCGGCCGCAACGGTGCGCGATTGCGAGCTGCCGATCATCGTCATGATGGCGGATGCGGTCGAGGCGAGCGCGAGCAGCCCGATGCTGAAGATCACGAGGGCCACCATGAGCTCGACGAGCGTAAAACCGCGTCGGTTACTGGTCATGGGCAACTCCGGGTAGCGATACGAGCCATACCGGTCACGCAGACCGTATCGGCTGCGGTGCTCGTACCGGTCTTGATGATGTAGCGTAGCGGCGGAGGCGTCCCGTTGAGGATCACGAAGCCGCGCGGGTCGAACGGGATTGTGTCCTTGGGGGAAGCGGTCAGAGTCGCGCCGAACGCCTTGTTCAGATCGAGCAGCGCGCCGATCTGGACCTTCACGCCCAGCGAATCCACCATGATCTTGAGCACGTTGCCGTTACGAATGAGCCACGAGGGCCGGCTCTGCTGTACGGCAATCGCCTGTGCGCGATAGACGTAAGACGTCGCTTCGCGCCGCGCCGAGCGCCGCGCATTGGCGGAAAAGGTCGAGCTCAACGTCTTCGTGATGATGGCCGCCATCACACCGATGACCGCCATCACGATCAGCATCTCGATCATCGTGTAACCGCGTCGACCGCTCATCGCTTGCTCCATTGTCCAATTTTCGAACATTCGCTACACGCCTGGGGGCACTAAAGCAATGCGTGTGCCGATTGCAGCTGGTTTTGCAACCTACGTGGCGGCCACAAGTTAAATGTCCGTACCGAGACTACAAGACAGCCCGGGCTATCGCGTTATGCGGAACTGCTCGCGAATGACAAGAAATGTGACAGTATTCCGTAACTCGTTGTGACTCTGCTCACGAGCAATCGCGAAACTGGCTCTGGTCCTACGTCCATGCAATACTTTAGGCCCTATGGAACTGTGGATCCCGTTCGCGTTTGGCGGCGCACTCGGCTGTCTCGTCGGTCTGGCCATCGCGCGACAGCGCGCGCGTACTGCCCCGCCGGCGAGCCGCCGGCCGACGCCGCCCCCCGCGCCCCCGCGGCCCGCGCCGGCGGCCGAAGTGAAACGGGTGGCGCTCGATGAGGGATCCGCGAACGTCCTCAACGCGCTGAACAACCGGCTTGCCGCCATCGGAGCGCTCGCCGATCTGCTGCACGGCAGCCCACTCGATCCAGAGCGGGCCCGCGCGCTGATGATGCTGCACGGTGAAGTGCGGCGCGCCGCCGAAATCACGCAGCATTTCCTCGAGCTGGCGGAGCATCCCATCGGCGCCGCCGAACCCTCGGATGCCGCTGTCGTCCTGAACGGGGTTTTGGCGGAGCGCGAAGTGACGTTCCGCGAATTGTCGGTGAAGCTCACGCGCAATATCCCGCACGACCTGCCGCTGGTCGCCTGTCCCATGGCGCAGCTCACGGAGATGTTCACGCGGCTGCTCGATTTTTCGCTGCGACGCCTGCGCGACAGCCAATCGCAGCGCGAGCTGCGCATCGTGGTGACGGATACCGGTCCGTCACTGACGATCGCGCTCTCCGACACCGGAGCTCCGCTGTCGGTGGAAGCCGAGCAGCGATTGGTGTCGCCGTTCCGATTCACGCAAGGGGGCGGCGGAGAAATCGAGTTCGCGCTGGCACGGGCTCTCGCCCAGTCGTCCGGCGGCACGCTGCGCCTGCGTCCGCGGACCGAGGGGGGCGCCGAAGTCGTCGTCACGCTCCCGAAGAGCGTGCTCTCGCCGCTGGCGCAGACCACGGCCACTACGCCTTCGCTTCCAAAGTTGCGGATTCTCGTGGTGGACGACGATGCCGTGAATCGTCAGGCGATGCGGCTGCTGCTGGAACGCGAGGGACACGAAGTCGTCGCGGTCGAGAACGGACTCGAGGCTGTGGAGCGGCTCGGACCCGCGAGCGAGGGGTTCGACGCGATCGTGACCGATCTGCAGATGCCGCGGCTGGGCGGCCGCGCATTATGGGAACAGCTCGCCGATGGACGGCCGCAGCTCGCGCGCCGCTTCGTGTTCGTCACCGGGGACCGCGCGCGCGAGGAGACACGGCGCTTCCTGGATGAGTGCGGACAGCCTTCGGTGCTGAAGCCCTACGATTTGAGCGACCTGATCATGGCGATCGGCAAGGTGACCAAGCGGAAGTAAGGCGCGCAGCTGCAATTCGTCGAAAGAGCTAATCCCCCCGGAGCAGCACCCTCGGGCAGCGAAATAGCCCACCTTTCATCCCGTAAAGCCTACTCCTCTCACAGCGCAGACGGGTAATTAGCTGATATGGGCGTCCCCGCGGATGTCCACATTCCCACAAAGTTCGTAACATCTGGAGGCTCTAGAAGATGCAGGTGAAGGCATTGGTGCGACGGTGCCTCACGTTGGCGGCCATTCTTGGCGCATGCGCGAAAATGCCGGTGCCCGCCGGACCCGGCGGAGGAGGAGGTGGCGGCGGCGGCACTGACAGCACGGGCGGCGGGGATGGAGGCGGCGGGGGGTTCCTCGGGTTCGATTCGATCAAGGTGGATGGCAACAAGCTCCAGGTACAGACTGGGTTCACGATGGGGATCTTCGCGGACGACCTGCACGCCGTGCGCTTCCTGGCAGTGGGCCCGCAGGGGGCGATCTACGCATCGCTCTCGGACGACGGAAAAATCATCCGGCTGCGCGACGTGGATGGCGACGGGGTGGCGGATTCGTCGCAGACGATCCTCTCGGGCCTCGATTATCCGTTCGGCATCGCCTTCCGCGGCGACACGATGTACTTCGCCGAGGAGACCCAGATCCGGCGCCTCGATCCAGGATCGAAGAACCCCGTGTGGCTGTTCTCAATCAGTCCCACCGGCGGCCATTCGACTCGCACGATCGCCTTTGGGCCCGACAATCGACTCTACGTCGCCGTCGGCTCGGTGTGCAACGTGTGCCAGAACCCGCTGCCGCGCGCGGCCGTGACGAGCTATGCGCTCGACGGATCCGACCCTCATACGTTCGCCACCGGCCTGCGAAACTCCGTCGGAATTGCCTTCAATCCCACAACGGGGGAATTGTGGGCGAACAACAACGAGCGAGACGACATCGGTCCCAACCAGGCCACGACGGATAGTTTGCCACCGGAAAAACTGAACATTCTGAAGGACGGCAAGTGGTACGGATTCCCGCAGTGCTACCTGCCAGGGAAGGCGAACCCGGAGTTCAAGGACGCCGACTGCTCGAGTGTCGAGCCTCCTGCCCTCACCTTCACCGCACACTCGGCGCCGTTGGGATTGGTCTTCTATCAGGGCACGATGTTTCCCCCGCAATTTCGCGGCGATGCGTTCATGACCTATCACGGATCGTGGAACCGTTCGAAACCCACGGGAGCGAAGCTGGTGCGCGTGCGGGTTCAGGGCGGGCGGCCGATCGGGCTCGAGGACATGGTGAGCGGCTGGCAACGCGGCAATTCGCGCTGGGGCCGTCCCGTGAGTCTCGTGGTCGCTACGGATGGAGCGCTATTGATCAGCGATGACGCGCGGAACGTGATCTGGCGCCTCGCGTACGGCAGTCCTCCGGTGGGCAACAAGAAGGGGAGACACTGACCCTGGAAAGCATAGGGGCACGGCATTGCCGTGCCCCCATACACACTCGCTTCTCTTCAAGCAAACTGGTTAATCGTCGTCGTCATCCGCAACTGCATCGTCCTTGTCAGGCTTGCCGAGGTGGCCATACACCGCGATGCATCCGCTCGTCTGGTAGCCGAATTGAGTACAGACCGTCGGATTCGCGGAACTTTGCACGATGACAAAAACGCGATTGGTCTTCGAGTCCGCAGCCGGGTTGGCGACACCGAGGGCCGGGATCGCCTGCTTCAGCGTGGCCGAACTCGCATCGATGACACCGACCTGATTGCCCACCGCCACGTAGAAGTTCTTGTCGCCCTTGTTGTACCACGTCTCGTTGCCGCCAGCCACCGTCGAGATCTGACCATTGATGATCGCGCCGGTCGTCGCGTTCATGATGACCGGCCGACCGCATGCCGGGATGATCATATGCTGTTCCGGCCCGAGCGAGGGGTCGTTGATTCCGAATGTGCGCGGCGCCGCGGGGCCGAGAATATCGGGTGAGTTGCAGTCGATAACGAACGAGTCCTGGACCACCGTGGGCTGCGTTGGATCGATCACCGCGACGTACTGATGATAGACCGTGGTGCCGACCGTCCGCCCGGAAACCGCGCTGAGCATGCGATGCGTCTGGCGGTCATACACCGGTGATTCCTGTCCTCTGCGCTGATCGAACGTCACGACGCCGACGATGTTGTACGGCGGATCGGCGTTAATGAACGTGGCGTATGTATTGATCGCGGCGTGCGTGGGTGGCGTACCCGTCGCATCCTTCGAAAGCGGCGACGGGTTCTGCACGAAGATGAGCCTGTGCTCCGGATCGTACATGATCTCATTGGCGCGGCCACAGTAGTGCGTGGTCGCCGTCCCGCCATCACAGGCCGGAATCGACGTATTGACGGAGCCAATGATGCGCATCGCATGGACATCAACAATCCACGTGGTGCTGTTGCCGTCCGACACCCAGGCAGTATGAGGATCGCTGAATATCACGCTGCTGGGTCCAGGCCCGTTGGTCAACGCGGTGCCACCGCCCGCCGGCAAGTTCCCCGCAAAGCCTTCTACCCGGCCTACGAACGTGAGCGCATCGGCGTCGAATACATCCAGGCTCTTGTTCGATTGGTTAGCAAGGTAGTAGCGCCCGTGGTCGACCCACCCCTTTTGGCCCTGCGTGAGATTCGCGGGACCAGGCGCCTGGATCGCGCACAGCAGCGCCAGATCGCTGCTCTTTTTTCCTTTGTTATGGTCCGCAACCACGTCCTGACAGGTATTGTCGGTGGTGGCTGAAGATTTTTTCAGGGAAAGGTTGGACGGCGGGGAAGTCGTCTTTTGGACTTCGCAGGCAATCGCAAGCCCCGCAGTAACGATACAGGCAACGGACGCGAATCGTGCAACAAGCTTCATACAACCTCCTCGAGGACGGTCCGCTCGACCAAGAAAAAACGCCGAGCCCAGTGCGGCAGCTCGGCGGTCTTGTGGGCCTTCGTGGCGTCGGTACTGGGCGTCGCGGAGGAGACGAGGACCCGTGCTGCCTTTTGTGGTGGGGCGGTAAGTTGCTCGCCATTAGACGCGTGTCAAGAAGGTCGCGACGAGTTCGCAACCTTGACACGCGCGCGATTGTGGCGCAGCGGCCACACACGATATTGCAAACTGCGAATGACCGGCCGGCACGAGGCGCCGCACATCCGGCCTAACAATGTGCTCCAAAGGGCTATGGCGGGCGGCGCCTCAATCGACGTGCTTGGGGGAAAACCCTCGCGAGGTCGCCGCCCATGAAATCCCGCCACGCAGTCGCGTCTCTCGCTGTGCTGCTGCTCTCGAGCTGCATGTCTCCCCCCAAACCTGCGCCCAAAAGAGCGTCGGTCGCCGTCGCAGCTTCGTTTGGGCGTACCTGGGACGCGACACTGAACCTGTTCGCGTCCCGGCGTATCCAAGTGGTATCGAAGGATCGAAAGGAAGGCACCATCACGACCGAGGCAGTGGTCCTGGGCAATCCGGATACAACCTGGGCCGATTGTGGCAAATCCGGAGTGCAGAACAAAGTGTTGCACCCGGAGCTGGGCCGCGCCACCGCGAAAGTGCAGGGCGACAGTACCGCATCCGAAATTCACGTGAGCGTCATGTGGTTGAGCTCGGCGGGACAGGTCGTCGCGGAGTGCAGCAGCAGCGGGAAATGGGAATCAGCATTCGAGTCGGAGGTGAAGCGGCGAGCGGAACACGGAGGGCTCGCGCCGGCTCAGGGAGCGTCGGATAGAATGCAGTAGACGTTTGACGACGGCCAAACCACCTGGCAGTTTTTGCATGCGATGTTCATCGCGCGAGGGATTGGACTCACGGCGGTGTTGGCCGTGCTCACCGCCGCGTGTGGATCAACCCGCACGTCGGTCGCCGGCGGCTGGAGTCCATCTGCCCTCAGCTCCCCATTGTCGCGGTGCAACACGAACCGCGTCGCACACGTGAAGAATCCCACGTCCGGCGCCGTAACCGTGTACGGCTTTTCCTACGCCACGGGTGGGCCGATGCCCGCTGTACTCGGCGAAGTCGCCTCCGGCGCCGAAGAAGACTTTCGGCTCTCCAGCACCATGGGAGACGAGATCCAGTTCCAATGGGCCTCCGCGGGGGACCAGCGCGACAGTCGCGAGCTGAAAAAGGTCAAGTACAAAATCCGCTGCGAGAAATAACCTGGAATAGAGTACGTTTAGGAGGTGCGTCGGAGCAGGCACCTCCACCTCTGTCCCGTCAAATCGAGGTCTGTAAAGATGCGTTTGGTCGCGGGTCGTACACTGCTGTTGGCCGCGCTCGCAGGCTCCGCCTGTCGTACGGCGAGCCCTGTAACCCTGCAAGAAATCGAGGTCCTGAAGCCCCACCGCGTCTGGGTCACCCAAAGGGATCAATCGGTGGTCGTCTTCCAGGGGCCGCGCCTTGTAGGAGACACTCTGCGGGGATACGTCAAGGGAAAGCGCAGCAAACTGCCAAGCGCAGAAGTACAACAAATGACGATGCGGAGACCTGCAACAAGGCGAACGGTGCTGTTGGCGGCTGGCATAGGCATCGGCCTGGCTGGGCTTTTTGCTGAGCTTTCAGGCAGCGGCAAAAGCTCCGTAGTGACGGCCAGCAGCGGCGCGCCGATGGACTGCGAGAAGCACCCCGAAGAACCATTCTGCACCGGGACCCTGTATTAGCCGAGCGCCTAGAACCTGCATTTCACATTGCCGAAAACTTTCGCGAATACGGTCGAGGACGCAACGGCTCTCGCCGCTTCTTCGTGACCGGTGGCGTTCCAGTGGTGGTCCGTGGGAAACTCAAACCGGGAGCCATCCCGCTGATACCGCGCGATGAAGCGCGGGCCCATATCGATCACTTGGAAGCCGCGGTGCCGGGCTGAGTCGAGGAAATACTGGCGCATCCGGCCAACGTAGCTCCCGAGGGTGATGCGCCTGGGGTCGCCGTACAGATCCGGGCGCATGCCGTCGACCACAAATACAATGTGTTCCCGATCAAGACCGGAGTGGGCCGGCAGGTCCAGGAGGAATTCCTCGACGGCCCGCTGCGAGTCCCTGAGAAGCACGGGGTCCGCGTCACCCCTGCCGTCTTCGACTTGCACCGCCATTCTGGTAGGATGACCCATTCGTTCCTGCAGGTGCGCAAACAGTGAAGGAACGTTCGCGTTGTAGAGGAAATAGCGGACCAGCGCGAACGGTCGGGTGAGGCGGCGCAGCAGGCCGGGGGCATAGTCGATTCGCACGAGCCGGAGCCGGTTCGAGTCCACCGGATCCTGCTCGAAGTAGGTAAAGCGGGGCTCGGACTTGTAACGAATCAGGCTTTCCCGGAAGTCGTTGGCGACGATCACAACGACCAATCCCTGGGGGTGAAATCGGCTCCGGGCAAACTCTGCGTAGGCGAGATAGTCACTGAGCGCGGCCCCTGAAGCGCCGAAGCTGTAGACGCGATTCCCTTCCCCCACGCACTTGGCCAGGCGGCCCTGGAGTGTCTCCGGGAACGGCACCATGAAGGCCTCGATGTAGCTGTCCCCGACCACCGCCAGCAGCGGCGTGTGACCTGCGGAGTCGTAGTCGAAATCATTCACGAATCCGTAGTTGTTGGTGCGCCCCCGGTTCACGATTGTGAAGCGCCACCCTTCCGAGAACGTGAAGGCACGATGCGGGGTGTAACGGATCACGGGATTTCCGGCATTCACGGGAAGGGTTCGCGGGCCGTTGTGCACGGGAAGGAGCCGCAGCAGGCCTTCGAGCAGCGCGAGCGGGACGGTAATGCCGATGACGACGGCGAGTGCGGCGAGGAGTATCCGCCGCGGCCGGCTGGAGGGGGGGGAATCCATGTTGTCGGAAATGCGCCGACTCGGAATCGAACCGAGAACCTACTGATTAAGAGTCAGTTGCTCTACCAATTGAGCTATCGGCGCTCGAACACAGTCACAGGCAACCTTCCCGCCCAGTGCCCCCAAGGGGAATCGAACCCCTGTTCCCACCTTGAAAGAGTGGTGTCCTAACCGTTAGACGATGAGGGCCCTGCCACGATCTCCGGATTTCCCATAGCGGTAACGGGATTCGAACCCGTGTTTGAGCCTTGAGAGGGCTCCGTCCTAGTCCCCTAGACGATACCGCCATCAGCCGATCCTGGGCCGGAAAAAAATATCGCCCCGGCGCTGCGGCACACGCAACAGACGACGCTGTTGACGTACGCACGCGCACCCATACCGTTATGCCGTGAAAAGGCTGCTGTCGTTCCTCAAACGGCTTGCGTCGTTCGTCGCGCCCGAAGGGCTGCTGCTCCTCGGCACCGCGACTCTCCTGCATATGCCCGCGTGGCGGCGCGGCGTCGCGGATTTCGCTCAATTCTACCCCCCGGCGGTCTTCGTCGTCGGCGTGCTGCTGGGATGGCGCTTCCAGCGCAGCCGCCTCGTATTTGCCATGCTGGTGCTCGCGCTCGCGTGGTGGGGCATATGCCTGCCTCATCCAGGCGGCGAGTCCGCGGCCGGCTGGCAGGTTGTCTTTCAAGCGACCGCGCTGCTCCTTCCCCTGAATCTCGCGGCGCTGGCGATTGCGCGTGATCGCGGACTCCTCACACCCTTTGGCGTCACGCGGCTGGTCATCATTGGCGCGCAGGTCCTGCTGGTGGACTTATGCCGGCGCACCGCCGCCTTGTCCACGCTGTATACGCTTACCGACCCGATCCTTCCCGCGCAGCTCACCGAATGGACCGCGCTCGGCCAGCAAGCCCTGCTCGCATTCGCCGTCGCCCTCGCGCCGACAATCTTCTTTGCGCCCGCGACCGCCGGCGGGCGGGGATTCGTCTGGGCGATCGTCGCCGCATTTCTTGCGGTCAACGTCCCGGAGCTCGGGCATCCGACAACGGCGCTGTATCTCGGAACCGCCGGGCTGATTCTCGTCGTCGCCGTCATCGAAACGTCCTATCTGCTGGCGTACCAGGACGGCCTGACCGGCCTTCCGGCGCGCCGGGCGTTGACGGAAGCGTTGCAGCGTCTGGCGGGGCAGTACACGGTCGCCATGGTGGACGTCGATCACTTCAAGAAATTCAACGATCAGTACGGCCACGACGTCGGCGATCAGGTGCTGCGCATGGTCGCCGCCAAACTCGGGCAGGTGGAAGGTGGAGGACGCGCCTACCGCTACGGCGGGGAAGAATTCGCGATCGTATTTCCGGGCAGGGAGCTCGAGGAGACAGTGCCGCCGCTCGAGGCGGTCCGCAAGGCGATCGCGGAGACGAGGTTCACGATCCGCCGCCGCATCCGGCCGCGCAACCGCCCCGCGACACCGCGGAAAGGAAGCCGCGCCCGCACCGAGATCTCGATCACCGTGAGCATCGGCGTCGCGACGAAAACCGCTCGTCTCGCGACACCCGATCAGGTGATCCGTGCCGCCGATCAGGCCCTGTACACCGCCAAGGAAGCGGGGCGCAACCGGCTCAGCGTGTAGACGCTTCGGACGTCTTGTGCAGTCCCGCGACAGCGGTCTCGTACTGCGCGCGCGATTCCGGCGTCAGCTTGTACTGGCCGAGCCCGGTCTGGTCTTCGAACACCAGCGTGACGGAGGGTTCGGTGTATTCCCACCGCAGCCCAGCATTCGCGACCCCGGGAGTTTCCTGCGTCTTGTCCGGCTCGCCCAGCGTGATGAACACCTCGCCGCGGTCGGTGAGCCATCCCGGCGAGGTGAATTCGCGGAAGCGACGGTTCGCCGTCTCGAGGCGGTGGAAGTACTCGTCGATCACCTCGTTCTGCGGCGTCGCCGGTTTGGGGTCGGTGGTGCGATAAAATTCCCGCCACGCCGGTCCACGCTGGTCTTTGGGTGTCGCCTTCAACTTCGCGACGAGATCGTGCTGCGAGAAGTAGCGCAGCAGATTCACCAACTGCTCGAATGACGTGATGGCCCAGAGATCGGAGAAGCCAACCATCAGTGGCGCCCGCATGGGGCGCGCCGAGCTGCCGACCACCTGCATGGTGAGCTCTGCCCGACCCAACGGCAGGGTTCCCGGCGCGATCGACATGCGGGCTTGCGAGAGCAGCGTGTCGCCCGTGAGCGTGAGCGTATCGCGCCACAACTCAACCGTATCCTGGTCTGTAATGCGCGCCGCCACCCTGGTGCCGGCGCGCTGCCGGTAGCCCTCGACGTAGAACCGCAGCGTGTCGAGACCCAGGGACTGGGTGGACCGTGGATTCACCACGAACTGGGGTACGGCGGTACGGCGGGCTCTGCCGCCACTCTGATATAAAGGAATGGGATCGCTCAAGGCGAGCGTATCGAACCGCGGCACCGTATCGGTCGTGGCCTGCTGCGAATGTCCGGTGCCATGCTCGTCGCTTACGGCGACAGTCACCCGATATTTCCCGGGGGCGACGCTGAAGAATTCCTGAAACACGACGCTTTCATCGGCGCGCCGAGTCTCCTGCACGCTATGAACGCGCACCGTTTCGTTCCGGGTAATCTGACGCAGCGGCCCGCTGTCGCCGCGGAACCCCACGTCCACGTGGTACTCGGCGAGGAAATCGTCTCCCTCGGAGCGGAAACTGAGGGCCCGGTTGGGCAGCGACGCCGAGAAGACGACCAGCGTGGAATCGGGAGTGGCCCCCGCGAGGTACCGCAGCGCGCCCACGAACCGCATCGGGCCGGAATCCGCGACAAACCCCATGGTGCGGTAAATCCCGCCGGCATCGAATGGGGGAACAGTCGGATCCGGCGGCTTGATGCGCATCTGGGCCGCCCAGGGACGGGGACCGCACCCGACCGGCAGAGTCACCACCCACAGGACCCAGATCAGACGTTTCACGCGCTCGCCTCAACTTCCGAAAAGGAGGGGAAATCCACCGCTTGCTGGCATCATTTCTACCCGGGGATTCCTGCTGCCGCAAGCGTCGCTTCGGGTCTATCTTAGAGCGTATGGTGGGAAAACTGCTGTCCCGACGCGCCGGCGTACCCATGGTACCCGTGTCGACGCTGCGTGACGCGGTGGCGCGCGAGGTGGTGCGCACCTCCCTCCGTCAGGCGGCCCGCGAGATCGCCGTGAGTCCCAATGGGTTGCGTAACTTCATCAACGGCTGCGCGCCACGCGCCGAAACACGGGTGAAGTTGCAGTATTGGGTCGCGAGCCGTGGAACGAAGAGCAGACCGCCAGCGGTCGGGCAGCTGGTCCGGCTGCTGAACGAGCTGGCGGCCGATCTCACGCCGGACCAGGTCAGCGATTTAGCGCGTGATGTGGCGGGACTGCTCGGTGCGGCGTACGAGGCGCGCCGTTTGACGCCGCCGCGCTGGGTGGCGGAGTTCGCAACCGAGGCTTCCGAGCGCCGGAAGACGCGGGTACAGACCGCCTAAGACTTACCTCTGCGTTGGGCAGTACGGCGGTTGCGGGGAGTGCGCCGTTCGGCGCCTTTGCGGCGCTCCGGCTGTGCGGCGCTCGTCGAGTCGTCACGGCGCCGGCGGTCGTCGTTGACCCGGTGCTCGAGTCCTTTGCGCCGCTCCGGACTCAGCCGGTGCTCGATGACGCGATGAACCCAGTTCATTCCTAGGGCACCTGGCTCCGGTGTGCCTGCGTCGCTGGCGGCTTCACCGGCATCTTTTTCCCCCACGTCACCCCCCCGGGTCGTTGCACGTGCGGTTCGTCGTCGCAGACAATTTCGACACCCCACGTTACCGCGCCGCGCATGATGGATGCCCGATACCGTACGGCAGCGCGAACTCGCAACTCGCGGGGAGCCGCGGCTTCGCGCCGGGCCGGGCCACGGCGATCGAACCCGTGCCGGCGCTCCCGTTCAACGGCCGTGGCGGCACTGCGTCGCCGCGTCCGCATCAACCGACGGCCGATGTACCGTCTCCGGTCTGCTTCTCGCCACTGAATGTTCATCATCTGGTCCCGTGAAAAAAGGCTTGAGAAACACGTTGGCCAGGGACGCCGCCAGAGGCAATAGCTCTGAGGCGCTAAATCTCAGTTCGACCCAATGGGGGGTGCCCCCCTCTGGCTCGATGGGACACGTTGCCCCTACACATCACACGAGAGGACGTTTTATGCGCGGATGGAAACTCTCACTGGCGGCAGCGCTGCTGCTGTGCGCCTGCAATAGCAGCCCTAGCCGGACCAATCAGACGAGCGGTGCGCAGTCAGACCCCGGATCAAACGCCCAGGGCAACAGCCAATCGGACAGCTCGAAGGTGCGGTAGCGGTTATCCCTGCGCTCGGGCGGGGGCGTCGAGAATTTCCCGCACCTTGCGCGCGAGGACATCGGCGGAATACGGCTTCTGCAGGAATTCGACACCGGGCTCGAGCACCCCGTGATGGATGACCGCCTGATCGGTGTAGCCGGACAGGTAGAGGATCTTCATCAGGGGGCGCTTGGGTGAGAGCGTGAGGCTCACATCGCGTCCGCCCATTCCGGGCATCACCACGTCGGTGATGAGCAAATCGATGGGACCACGATGTTGATCCGACAGCACGAGTGCCTCGGGTCCGCTCGCCGCCACGAGCACCGCGTAGCCCCGCATCTCGAGAATCCTGCGAGTGAGATTTCGGACTTCCGGCTGGTCTTCCACGAGCAGCACGGTCTCTGAGCCGAGCAGTGACGATCCATCGCGGACGACAGTACGCAGCGACTCGGCTTTCCCCTGGACGCGGGGGAAGTACACCTTGAAGCTCGTCCCTTTGCCCAATTCGCTGTAGACCCAGATCAATCCCTCGCTCTGCTTCACGATGCCGTAGACCGTGGCGAGCCCAAGCCCGGTGCCCTTCCCCGCGGGCTTGGTCGTAAAGAACGGCTCGAAGATGCGAGCCTGCGTTTCCGGAGACATCCCGGTCCCGGTATCGGTGACGGCGAGCATGACGCAGGGACCGCTGGCGCCCGGCATACCGTGCTCGCGCGCGTAGGTCTCATCCAGCTCCGCATTCGCGGTCTCGATCGTCAGCTTGCCGCCCTGCGGCATCGCATCGCGGGCGTTGACGGCGAGATTCACGACGACTTGCTCGAGCTGCCCCCCGTCCGCGCAAATCGTGCCCAGGTCGGGTGAGAGAATCGTCCGCAGCTGCACGTCCTCGCCGATGAGGCGCTCGAGCAAGCGATGCACGCCCGCGACCACATCGTTGAGATCGATGATTTTGGGCGCGAGCACCTGCTGCCGGCTGAACGCGAGCAGCTGGCGCGTAAGGTCGGCGGCGCGAATCGCGGCGTCGTGGATCGCGTGCGCCTCCTCGCGCTCCGACGCATCGTCGGCCAGGGTTTCGAGCATCAGGTCGGCCGACCCGATGATGGCGGTCAGCACGTTGTTGAAGTCGTGCGCGATGCCCCCCGCCAGCCGCCCGATGGCATCCATCTTCTGCGCGTGGCGCAGCTGCGTTTCCAGGAGCCGCTGCTCCGTGATGTCTTCGACGATGGTGTCGAACCAGATGGTGCCCGAGTCCGGGTCGTGCGACTCGCGACTCGTCTGGCGTACGGTGATATGCTTTTTGTCTTTGCGCCGCCACATCACTTCCGCCGTCATCTGGCCGGTGCCGGTGCCGATTTTCGTCAGTAAATCGTCTCGGACTCCCGGATCGACATAGATGTCCGCCGTCATGTTCTTCTGCAGCAGCTCGGCTTCCGACGCATAGCCGAGCATGCGCACCAGGCTCGGATTGGCAGCCAGGATTGTGCCGTCGCGGGTGCTGCGAAAGATGCCGTACGGCGCATCCTCCACGAGTGAGCGGTAGGTGGCTTCGGAGCGGCGCAGCGCGTCCTCGGCTTTCCGCCGCTCGCGGCGGACATGGGCATCGCGCAGCTCGCGCTCGATCGCGGGAACGAGCCGGCGGATGTTTCCTTTCATGACGTAGTCCTGCGCTCCCGCGCGCATCGCGTCCGTCGCCGCCTCTTCACCAATTGTTCCCGAAACGAAAATGAAGGGGACGTCGGGATCGCGCGCGCGCACCTGCTCGAGCGCCCTGGTACCGCTGAATTGGGGCAGCGTATTGTCGCTGATCACCACGTCCCACGAAGGCTGATCCAGAGCGACGCCCAGCGCGGCGGCCGTGTCAACCCGTTCATGATTGGGCGCATAGCCCGCGCGGCGTAGCTCGCGCAGCAGCAGATCGGCGTCGTCCGGCGAGTCCTCGATGATCAGCACACGAAGCGGTCGCGACATGGCTCTAAATACCGGGTGCGCCGATGATTAGGTCAAGCGGGGAAATGTCTTACAAGGATTAGCTTTGCAGGTTGCCCGATGGATTTTCGACGCGGAGTTACGCCTGCCGTGTGTCCCATGTCACACTACCGACAGTCGCAGACCGCGCTGGCAGCGGCTGCACGTCACGGTCTGCGGCGCGGGCCAGCGCGCGGCCAGCTCGAATTGTTGCTCGGTGCCGCAGTCGGGACAGATCCCCCGGGCATTGCGCGCCAGCTCCGCGGTGCGAATGCGCTGCGCGAATTGCCACAGACCATACGCCAGGAACGAGGGCACGAGCACGAAATGCGCGACGGGGATGAAGACGCACGCGAGCGCGACGCCCCACCATCTGCCGAGTGCAGTGCAAGAGCGCCGGATGCGCTGCCGCCGATCGAACGCCTGGACTGTGACGGTACCACGGGTGGGAGAGCTGCGATAGCCGCTGAGCGTGAACGTCGCCACGCGGGTGCTGTCGTCCGCCGACCTTACTCCCGTGCTTCTCCCTCGCGCAGCGCGGCGCGCGCGGGACGCCACCGCTCCGCCGCCGGCGGTTCCGCGGTGCCGAGACAGCTGCGCCTGACAATTTCAAGCAGCTGATCGGGATCGACCGGCTTCTGCAGCATGATGTGCTCTGTGGAGCGGGAATTCTCGGTCCAGTGGTGCAGCCACGCCGACATGATGATCACCGGAATCCGCGAAAGCTCCACGTCGTTGCGAAGCGCTTCCAGGAACATGCTCCCCGTCATGACGGGCATCATCAGATCGAGCAGGATGACATGGGGAGGCTCCCCCTCCCGCAGCAGGCTGATCGCTTCCTTGCCGTTCTGCGCGGCCCGCACGGAATAGCCCTTGTCCTCGAGCAACAACTGCAGTGAGGACCGAATCGGCTCGTCGTCTTCGACGAGCAGCACGCGGTGCTTGCGATCAGGAAACTGGGAGTTGAAAAGCATACGCTATAAAGAATACGCAAACCTGATCGGGAGGCTAGGGGCCGCCCATAGGACGAAATCCTAACCTGTTACTGACAGGAGCTAATCCTCTGGACAACCCACCCAACGTTGATATGGTTGCACAACCTCCATTGCGAGTTGCCGAGTTGAAGACTGTTCTCGTCGTAGAAGACGATCCCGGTTTTCGGTTCGCCTTGACCGGAGCCCTGCAACACCTGGGGTTCCGCGTGCTCGCCACGGGCTCCCCGGATGGGGCGTACGACATGCTCGACCGGGAACGGATCGACGCGATTCTGCTCGACGTCCGGCTCCCCGTCGCGTCGGGACTCGCGTTGCACCGCGCCATGCTGCGGCGCTGGCCGGGGCTGGCGGGGCGGGTCGCATTGATCACCGGTGATCCGGACTCAGAGTCCGTGCTGGCGTGGCGCGAGCAGAACGAGGGTGCCGTGTTCGCCAAGCCATTTCAGCCCGAGGACGTGGCGCTCTGGGTACTCGGCGCGACGGGTGAAGACAGAGACGTCGCCGTCCCTCTCTCGAGATAGTTGATCCATTCCCGCGCTTCAGTGGGCGAGACTCAAGCTGCCGTTTGACGTGCCGCTGCGGCGCGGGGCGTGGTATCGCGTGATGTCGATTTCGCAGCTGGAGGTCGGCGTCACGGCACAGGGACAAACCGTGATCGTACCACGGCCCTATCTGGAGCTGCGCAACACGCCGCCTCAGGAATGGACCGTGCTGCTCAACCCCACCGTCGCGGCTCGCACGCCCGAACCGTTCCGCCGGGGATACCTCGTCTGCCCGGGGTGCCGCAACCGGGTGGTACTGCCGCCGAAACGGGTCGCGACACAGATGTGCCCGCGCTGCAGCGACACCTTTGCGATCGCGTGGGATGAGCGGTACTTCGAAAAAACATGAGCGTGTCCCCCTAACAAGTTGACAGGGCCAGGCTGATCCCCAATCCTGTGGGCAACGAACCAGGGGAGCCCGTCATGTTCCGGTCCATCGTCGTCACCGTCGTCCTCAGTCTCACCGTGGCCATCGCCGCGCAGAGCCAGCGGCCCAATACCCGCAACGGCTTCTGGATTGGATTCGGTTTTGGCGACGGCTCCGTCGGCTCTGACTGCACTTCATGCGGCAACGATCGAACCAGCGGATTCTCGGGCCATTTGAGGCTGGGCGGGACGCTCTCGCGCAGTGTGTTGCTGGGTGGAGAAACGAACGGATGGTTTCATTCATCCGGTGGAGTCGACGAGAATCTGGGATTCGCGACCTTTGTGGCGATGTTCTATCCGAGCGCGCGCGGCGCGTTTTACATCAAGGTGGGTGTAGGCGGAATGACGTATACGGCGGACGATGGATTCGACCGAATCACCGCGACGGCCCCCGCCGGATCTGTGGGAGTAGGCTACGAGTTCCGGATGGGGAGCAACGTTTCCCTGGCGCCGTTTTTGAACGTCCTCGGCACATCAGCAGCGAGCTTCAAGATCAACGGTCTGACCGCTACGTCGGACGAAGAGATCACGGTCAACATGGTTCAGTTTGGCCTGGGGATCGTCTGGCACTGATTCGTGCGACGCATGAATCAATTTCAGGCGTCGGTGCGATGAGGTTTTGAAGTCGTCGACAGATTCCCCCGGGACAGAAAGCGTTATTGCCGAACACCGGTGGGGCGGTCTATCATCGCAGCCGTAGTTTGGCTTGCCGGTGCTACCTGAACCCCGGGATAATGGCGTGACGCACACACAATGGGCGCGTTTGAGGATGATACTGGACGTGCCGTTGCGGCGCGGCGCGTGGTATCAGGTCCAGGCGAGTACGCCACTCGAAGTGGCCATCACGGCATACGGCCGGACGGTGACGATCCCCGCACCATACATCGAGCTGCGGACCACGCCGCCGCGCGAATGGACCGCGCTGCTAAACCCGACGGTCGCGCCGCGCACCCCCAAACAATACCGGCGCGGGTATCTCGTGTGTCCCGGGTGTCAGAATCGGGTGGTGTTGCCGCCGAATCGCGTACAGGAGCAGATGTGCCCGCGGTGCAGCATGATCTACGCCATCGCGTGGGACGAGCGGTATTTGGAGAAGGCGACCTGATCGATTGAGCAGCCGTGCCCGTCGTGCGCTTCGGTAGGACGTCCGTTACAGTCGATTGTGCCGTTATGCGATTCGATTTGGGATCCGTCAGAGTCGATTCCGCCGCCGCGATCTTCGATGCTTAAGCCCTCACCGTCGATTTAGGCGCCGTGCGCGTCGATTCTTAAACCGTCACCGTCCATTTGGACGCCCTGCGCGTCGATTCTCAAGCCGTCACCGTCGATTTAGGCATCGTGCGCGTCGATTGTTAAGCCGTCACCGTCGATTTAGGCATCGTGCGCGTCGATTGTTAAGCCGTCACCGTCGATTTAAGCGCCTTGCGCGTCGATTCTGAGGCCCTCACCGTCGATTTAGGCGTGCGCGTCGATTCTTAAGCCGTCATCGTCGATTTGGGGCCCGTCACTGTCGATTTGTCCCCACGAAGCCTATTGAAAGAGCCCCAAGCCTTCTACCGCACGAGTCTGCCAGACAATTTGACAGGATTCCGGACTACGGATACATCAGGCACACCGTATGCCCCAGACCGGAATACAAAAGCTCGCAAAACTGCTGAGAGAGCGTGGCTGGTCTGAACGCCCATCCTTGGCAGCTGCTGCGTTGTTGGTGCGCGAACTCGCTGACGTGGACGGCACCGCACGATGGGTTGTGAAGTCCCCTGGGAAGTCAGAAATCGTCTATCGGGTGATGCGGGAGGATGGCACCATGGAAGTATGGGTGACTCGAGAGCTCGACGACGCGAGCTCCATAGCGGAAGCCCTTAACATCTTCTGTCCTCCCATGCCGGGCAGAGCCGACTAACGCGTGTTACCGTGTGACGACTGCACGCCGTCCCACTCCACATGGCAGATCGTGATTGTGTCCATTGGAGGCGCTAAATCGTAATGCCACCCCCGAGACCCGCCTATCCGGCATTTCCCGACATGCACATTTGTAACACTCAAAACGGGACCACTGCCGATCAGTTACGGAGCTGGCGTTGTAAAGTGTCCAATAGAAGACTCACGCTTGGTCCGAGAGTCCGAGCAACGCGAGGACGCGTTCCCCGATTCGGCCGGGCGTGCGAAAGGCCGCGACGAATGTCGCGGCCTGAACAGGCCCGGCAGGAATCGAACCTGCAACCCCCGGTTTTGGAGACCGGTGCTCTACCAATTGAGCTACGGACCTAGAAGCAAACCCGTTATACGACGCTACGTTGTACGTCGCTACGAGAGGCGCGAGGGCTCCAGCGACCCCACTGCAACGTGGCGACGTGCAGGGGTGGCTGACGGGGATTGAACCCGCAACCTCCGGAGCCACAGTCCGGCGCTCTAACCAATTGAGCTACAGCCACCACGACGCTCGAAAATGTAATCAGATCACAAGTAAATTGGATTGTGCCCGCAAGAGATCGATTCGGAACCCGTCAGACAAGGTGCGAACGTGGAGAAAATGGCACTGTTTCGCACAAGCATCGAGGTTCGAAACTGGGAGGCGCACGAGTCCGTCTGGCGCACCCTGTCGGACATGCTCGTTGACACCGGAAGCGAGTACACCTGGATTCCGCGGGACGTCCTCGAGGAACTCGGCGTCCGGGCACAGCGGCAGCAGGGCTTCATGGTGGCCGACGGCCGGCGCATCGATCGCGATATCGGCTACGTGTTGCTCAGAGCGGGCGGCTCAGAGACGCCCGACCTCGTCGTATTTGCGGAGCCCGGTGATCTGAGCCTGCTCGGCGCTCACTCTCTCGAAGGGCTCAACCGGAGAGTCGACCCCGTAGGAAAACAGCTCGTTCCCGCCGGCCCCGTAATCACCGCGGCTGCAGCGTAGCAGGCCAGAAGGAACGCGCCAGCGTTGCCGTGCGTGGGTCCGCCGGCAGCGCTACCCCATCCAGCGATGCGATTGGGACAATTCCCCGAACCGCATTCACCAGAAACAAGCTCTTTCCATCCAGCTCGGCCCGGCGCGCTGACGCTTCCGCAAATGCCATTAGTTCATTTACCCGTGCGCGCCCGATCCCCGGGAGCACGCCGAGGCCGAGCCCCGGCGTCACAAGGCGAGTGCCGTCGGCCTCCCACCAGAAGAGACTCCATACGGTCCCCTCAGCGGCAAATCCTTCGTGCGTGAGCAGGAGCGCGTCGTCCGCCTCGGCGATATCCGCTTCCTCTGCGGCGTCCTGGAAGCAGTCGCGCGCCGTCGTCTTGTGCGGGTAGGGTTGATGGGGCTCCGAGGCGGTGATCAGCGCGACGGGGTCGAGCGACGGCACCGCCCGCACGGTCACCATCGCACGATCTCCGGTCACTTCGACCCGTAGGACGCCCTCGCCTATCCCCGCGAACGGCTGGACGAGAGCGGCAATGTCCTGGCGGGGACGCGGCAGGCCGAGCGCGCTGCGGGAGCGTTCGAAGCGAGCGAGATGGCGATCCAGGAGCGGCAGCTGCCCTTCCCGCACGCGGATCGTCTCGATCAGGCCGAAGCCAGACGCCTCGTGATCCACGCTATTGCATTCGGTGACCCAATTCCTACTGTAGGGTCCGTCAACCGAGCCACTTTGAGGGAGCGTTCCATGAATCGCCACACCTGGCTATCTGCGTTCATTGCGGTGGCAGTCGTGAGCGGCTGCTCGCATCGGCCGCCCGCCGACTTCCATCCCGATCCGGGTTTGCTCAGCCATATCCGGGGTCTTGAGATTCGCACTACCCAAACGCAGGCATGCCCGGGGGGAGCGATCCAGGCCTCCTACGAAGCGGTCCTGGACGACGGCACGCACGTTCCCTTCGTCCGCTCATATGATAAGAAACACCCGCCGCGGCTCCATGTGGATTTTCTCGAGCGCACGAGCCCCGAGGCGTCGAGCAATCGCGGGGGCGACTGGGTGACATACGCGAACCCGCTGCCCACTGTTGGCACCGGCTTTCGGCTCACCGCCATCCTGAGGGAAAAGCCGAGCGTGCAGCGGACCGTTGTCATCGCTCCCGACTACAGCTGCATGGCTCACGCCTTCACGTTTAGCGGCGACAACGGGAAAGAGTCTCAGGCGGGCGGCAACGGGCCGGACGTGACGGTCCGCCTGGGAATGGCGCGCTCGCCGTTTTACGAAAAGCTCCTGATTACGAGCATTCAAGTCGGCACCGCTATTCCTTTCTATGCGCTGTACGACGCGCGCGCGATTCCGCCGGCGGACTGGCTGGCGATTGAATCGCGTGGCGGCCGCGGCGGCGCCGGGATCCCGGGCGCAAAGGGCCGCGACGGCGTCGTCGGCGCGTCGGGCTGTCCGGCACAAGCCGGTGGACCCGGTGGGGACGGTGGCGACGGAGCCCCCGGAGCGCGGGGCGGACGCGGTGGCAGGATCACCGTCATCGTGCCCGACGATCAACCGTTCCTCGCGGGATTGGTGGACGCGCGCAGCATTGGTGGGGCCGGTGGCCCCGGTGGTGAGGGCGGCAAGCCAGGCCTCGGCGGCAAGGGCGGACAGGGTCTGGGAAGCGAGAGCCGTCGCTGTGCTGACGGCCAGGATGGGCTCGCGGGGCGCAAAGGGAGAAGTGGCCCCGATGGAAGCGGCGGCTGGCGCGGCCAGGGCCGTGAAATCGTCACAGTCCCGGCACGCGACGTCTTCGGGTCCGAGCTGCCGTCTGACCTCGCTCAGCTGTTCGAGCCGCCGTCACGGAGACGCCCGTAGAGGACGAGGAACGGCGGACGCGTCATAAATTGAGCGCGCGCATCGCCATTTCGGGATAGCGCGCCCCGGCCGCCACGTCTTTCGGCGCGACAGCATCGATGCGGCGCAGGTCGTCCTCACTGAGAGTGACGGCCTGCGCCGCAAGATTTTCCTCCAGGTAGCGACGCCGTTTTGTCCCGGGAATCGGCACCACATCCTTGCCCTGGGCGAGCACCCACGCGAGCGCGAGCTGCGCCGGTGTGCAGCGCTTTTCCATGGCGATCGCTTCGATCTCGCGCACCAGATCCAGATTGCGCTGGAAGTTCTCGCCCTGAAAGCGCGGATGGCCGCGTCGGATGTCGTCGGGCGGCAAATCCTCGAAACGTTTGATTCGACCCGTGAGAAAGCCGCGGCCCAGTGGACTGTAGGGAACGAATCCAACGCCCAGCTCCCGGCAGGTCGGCAGGATCTCGTCCTCGGGCTCACGACTCCACAACGAGTACTCGGTCTGGAGCGCGCTGATCGGGTGAGCGGCGTGCGCACGGCGAATGGTCGCGGGTGCGGCCTCCGAGAGGCCGAGGTAGCGCACTTTGCCGGCGCGAACCAGCTCGGCCATGGCACCGACCGTCTCCTCGATGGGGACGGTGCGATCGACACGGTGCTGGTAATAGAGATCAATGAAGTCGACGCCGAGGCGCTTGAGAGAGCCGTCGCATGCGGCGCGGACGTAGTCCGGCCGGCCGTTCACTCCCAACCAGGCGCCGTCCTTCCCCCGCACGTTCCCGAACTTCGTCGCCAGCACGACGCGATCGCGTTTCCCGCGAATCGCCCGGCCCACCAGCTCTTCATTTGTATATGGCCCGTAGATGTCTGCCGTATCGAGAAAGGTGACGCCCAGCTCGATGGCGCGATGAATCGTCGCGACGGACTCCGCATCGTCGCGACCTGAGTAAAAGTCGGACATCCCCATGCATCCGAGGCCTTGGGCCGAGACCACGAGGCCCTGCGTTCCCAGTCTGCGCTGTTCCATGAATGCCTCCCCCGCACCCGATATTATTGAGCCGTGCCTGATCACTATGACGTAATCATCATTGGTGCTGGCCACAACGGTCTCGTCACCGCGGCCTATCTCGCCGGCGCCGGGGTCCGGGTGCTCGTACTCGAGCGGCGCGACGTGGTCGGTGGCGCGTGCGTAACTGAAACGATCTGGCCCGGCTATCGCGTTTCGACCGCCTCGTACGTGAACAGCCTGTTGCGACCCGAGATCATTCGGGACCTGGAGCTGGCCCGTCACGGCTTCGCGCTGTTGCCGCGCGACCCGTCGTCCTTTACTCCGTTCCCCGACGGCCGCTACTTGCTCATGGGTCCGGACCGGCAGGCGACGGCGAAAGAGGTCGGCAAGTTCTCCACGCGGGACGCCGAGGCACTGCCGCGCTACGAAGCGATGCTCGAGCGCGTCGCCGCGGCTATTGAGCCGACCCTGCTCGAAACCCCGCCGGATCCATGGTCTGGGCGTCCTCGTGACCTGCTGCGCATGGCCGGGCTCGGCTGGCGGATGCTGCGTCTCGGAAAGGACGGGCCCGCGGCGCTCGAGGTGCTCACGGGCGCCGCGCGTCCGATTCTCGACCGCTGGTTCGAGTCCGAACAGCTCAAAGTCACTCTGGCGACCGACGCCATCATCGGCGCCATGGCGTCTCCATCCATGGCCGGAACCGCGTACGTGCTGTTTCATCACGTCATGGGGGAGTGCAACGGAATCCGTGGAGTGTGGGGATACGTACGAGGCGGCATGGGTGGCATTTCCGAAGCGCTCGCCGCCGCCGCGCGCCAGCGCGGCGCCGAGATTCGCCTGTCGAGTCCGGTCGCGCGCATCCGCGTGCGGGATGGACGCGTGGCCGGCGTGGCGCTGGATGATGGCACGGAGTTTCATGCACCGCGCGTCGCGTCTAACGCCGATCTGTATGCCACGTTCGTGAAGCTGGTGGACTCGGGAGATCTCCCGGGCGATTTCCTCGCCGCGGTGCGGCAGGTGGATTACTCGAGCGCATCACTCAAGATCAACGCGGCGCTGTCGGAGCTGCCGGACTTTCGCAGTCTTCCCGGAACCGGTGCCGGGCCGCAACACCGCGGCACGATTCACATCGCGCCGACCTGGGATTACATGGAGCGGGCGTACGACGACGCCAAATACGGGCGGCCGTCTGCCGCGCCGATCATCGAGTGCACCATTCCGTCGGTGGTGGATCCCAGCGTCGCGCCTCCTGGACAACATCTGCTGTCCTGCTTTGTGCAGTACGCGCCGTACAAGCTGCGCGAAGGCCATTGGGATCAGATCAAGGAAACGTTTGCCGATCGCTGCTTCGATATCCTCGCCGAGTATGCCCCGAACCTGAAACGTTCGGTGATCCACCGTCAGGTGCTGTCGCCACTCGATCTCGAACGCCAGTTCGGTCTCACGGGCGGCAACATTTTCCAGGGCGCGATGACGTTGAACCAGCTGTTTTTCGCGCGCCCGCTGCCGGGATACGCCGACTACCGCACGCCGATCCGTGGGCTGTATCTCTGCGGCGCCGCCACGCATCCGGGCGGCGGCGTCATCGGTGCATGCGGCTACAATGCAGCCCGAGAGATCAAGCGCGATCTGGGTTCCCGTCGCGTATAGATTATCCCAGCGTGAAAGGACGATTGGCGATGCGATTGCTGTGGCTTTCCCTCCTGGTCCCTTCCCTGGCTGCCGGCCAATCCAACACCGAGCGGGTCGCGAACGACCGGTACACGCGCTCGCACGATTACGACCTCGTGCACCAGACCATCGAGGTGGCTGACTTCGACTGGGATTCGACGACCTTCACCGGCCGCGTGACCACCACGCTCACCGCGCTCCGGCCCGGCCTCGATTCCATCATCCTCGACGCCGGCAAGCTGCTCACCATCAAACGCGTCGCCGATTCAGCGGGCGCGGTCCTGCGCTTCCGGAGTCGCGGCGACACGCTGGTCGTCTTTCCCCGCCGGCCGATCGAGTTCGGCCGCAGCGCGACCTTTACCATCGACTACCGCGGGCGGATCGAGAACGACCGGGGGCTCACCTTCATCAAAGGAGAAGGACGACCGCACACCCCGCAGCAGATCTGGAGCCAGGGGGAGGACATGAACAGCCATTCCTGGTTCCCGACGTATGACTTCCCGAACGACAAGCTGACGTGGGAGCTGCGCGCCACGGTGCCGGCCGAATACACCGTCGTGTCGAACGGCCGCCGCGTGTCAGACCGTCCGGCGGGAGCAAAATCGCATACCGTCGTCTGGAGCCAGGAGCGGCCGGCGTCGAGCTATCTGGTCTCGATCATCGTCGCGCCGCTCCTGCGACTCGCCGACACATGGCAGGGAATTCCGGTGGATTATTACGTCTACCCGGAAGACAGCGCGCTGGGCCGGCGCGTCTTTTCGTTTACTCCTGACGTGATCGACGTGTACTCGCGGCTCACCGGCATCAAGTATCCCTGGGCCCAGTACGCCCAGACGACGGTCGCGGACTTCTTTGGCGGAATGGAGAACGTCAGCGCCACCACGCTCGTCGATTGGCTCCCCGACGCGCGCGCCTATCAGGATCGGCCGTGGTACGGCTGGATCCTGATTCCGCACGAGTTGGCGCACCAGTGGTTCGGCGATTACGTCACGACCGAGAACTGGGCCAACATGTGGCTCAACGAAGGCTTCGCCGAGTACATGCCCGGTCAGTATTGGCGCGAAAAGCTCGGGTCCAGGGCCGAGGACGATTACTACCTGGATGAGTACGACCAGTTCATGCACATCGACGCGCGGCGGCGTATGCCCCTCGCGGCGCTCGCCTCCAACAACATCTATCCCAAGGGCGCCCTCGTCCTGCGCATGCTCGAGCAGACGCTGGGTCGCGAGCGATTCTGGTCCGCGCTCCACACGTATCTCGCACGCAACGCACTGGGCACGGCGACGACCGACGATCTCCGCCAGGCGGTCCTGCTGGCGACGGGCGAGAACCTGAGCTGGTTCTGGGATCAATGGGTGTATCAGGCCGGCTACCCCGAGCTGACCGTCACCGCCACGTACGACAGCGTCGTGCACAACGTCACGCTCGCCATCAAGCAAACGCAGATGGACACGGCGCACGCGGACAGCACCGGCCTGCGCTACACCACGCCGGCAGTGTTTCAGATGCCCCTCACGATCCGGGTCGGAACAAAGTCCGGGGATGTTGTGCAGCGGGTCGTGTTGCGTAATCGCGAGCAAAATGTCGAAATCACCGGTGTCACGAGCCCGCCGACGATGGTGATCTTCGACGATGACAACACCGCGCTCAAGACCCTGACGTTCGATCAACCGACCGCGTGGCTGGCGACGCAGCTGCAGCGCGACCCCGATTTGTGGAATCGCAATTGGGTGATCGGCCAGCTCGCGCCGCGGACCAGCGATTCACTCGCGGGCGCCGCGCTGGCCGCGGCCACGGTGCGCGGGGACTACTTCCGCACGCGCGCCGCGGCCGCCGAAGGCCTCGCCGGATTTGCGGCGCGGGTCGCGGGCCCGGCGCTCGAGGCGGCCCTGCGCGATACGTCGGCAGCGGTCCGCGAGTCGGCCCTCGAGGCCTACAGCGCCGTCGCGGGAGACCGCGCGTTGGCCGCCGCTCGGAGCGCGTTCCGGAGTGATTCGAGTTACCAGGTGCGCGGCGCCGCGCTCGCCGTTCTCATCCGCGGCGATTCCGCGGGCCGGCGGGCAATTATCTCAGAAGCACTCGGGACCGCGTCGTATCAGGACATCATTCGTACCACCGCGCTGCGCGGCATCGTGGAATGGAACGACACGACCTTCCTCGACCGGCTCGAGCAGATGCTGGGCGCATCGCGCAACGTCGCGCGCGTCCTGGGGACGCTGGTGACGCGGCAGGCCACGGCCGGAGAAAACGCCAACCACGCGTTCGACATCCTGCGCCGCCATCTGGACGACGATCGCGCGTATGTGCGGCGCTGGGTCGTCCAGGCTTTCCGTCAAACCGTTCGTCCCGATCTGGCGATCGACCGGCTGCGCGGCATGCATCTCAAATATCCCGATACCCAGCGGACCATGGCGGCGCTCGTGGAGGAGCTGAAGCGCAAAGGAGGCGAATGAGTCAACGCGAGTGGTTCGCCCCTCGCGCGATACCCAGCGTTGCAGCCCGCCGCGCCACCCTCGCCCGATTGGCTCGAGCGCTCGTCGACGCACGAAACGAAATTGCCGAGGCGTTGCACGCAGATTTCGGCAAGCCGGCGGCTGAGGTCGAGCTGACGGAGATTCAGCCGGTGTTGCGCGAGATCCGGCACACGCGCCGGCACGTCGCGCGCTGGGCACGCGCGTCCCGAGTGCCCACACCCGCGCTGCTCTTCGGCACCCGCAGCGAAATCCGGCGCGAACCCAAAGGCGTCGTGCTGATCATCGCGCCGTGGAACTACCCCGTCTATCTCTCACTCATGCCGCTGGTGAGCGCGCTGGCGGCGGGGAATTCCGTCGTTCTCAAGCCGTCCGAGAAAGTGCCGTGTACGGGCGCGGCGCTCGCTCGTCTCATCGCGAAGGCATGCGATCCGGCCGACGCGGTCGTCGTTCAGGGAGACGGCGCATTGGCTGCCGAGCTGGTCGGCCTGCCATTCGACCACATTTTTTTCACGGGGAGCGCGCGCACCGGCCGCAAGGTGCTCGCCGCAGCCGCCGCGCAGCTCACTCCCGTCACCCTCGAGCTGGGCGGCAAGTCGCCGGCGATCATCGATGAAACGGCCGACGTCAGACACGCGGCAGAACGCATCATGTGGGGCAAATTCCTCAATGCGGGACAGACGTGCGTGGCGCCCGATTACGTGTGGGTGCACGGTTCGCAGCACGACGCGTTCGTGGCGGAAGCGAAGCGGGTCCTCGCCGGATTCGGCGCGGCGCCATCCGATTACTGTCGCATCGTCGATCAGGAAGCGTGGGACCGCCTCGAGCGATTGCGCGACGAAGCGGTGCGACGCGGCGCCCGAGTAGAAACGAGTGGCGCGCACCCCGACACGCCGCGCCACATGGCCCCCACCCTCATCACTCACGCCAGCGTCGATATGGCCGTCATGCAGGAGGAGATCTTCGGCCCCCTGCTCCCGATTCTGCCATTTCGCGACTCGGCGCAGGTGACGGCATTTCTGGCCAGTGGCCGGAAGCCGCTCGCCCTCTACGTGTTCAGTCGCGATCGCGAGCGCGTCGAGCAGTGGCTCAGGGATACCCACTCGGGTGGCGCCGTCGTCAACCATGTCGTGTTGCACCTCGGGAATCCGAACCTGCCGTTCGGCGGCGTGGGCGCCAGCGGGATGGGCAACTATCACGGGCAGTTTGGATTCACCACGTTTTCGCACCAGCGGGCCGTGCTCCGCGCCGGCCGTCCCGACCTCGTGCGCGCGTTCTATCCTCCGTATGGGCCGAAGGTGCGGCGCGCCCTGGCATTCGTGGACCGCTGGCTGTCGTGAAGCGCGCCTATTGGGACGCGAGCCGGGCGCCGCGCTATAGCCTGGTGTTCGCGTTGCCGCTCCTGATCGGTTATCAGGTTCTCGCAGCATTACAGCCGGTGAGCGCGCACGGGTCGCTACGCAATGGAGCCGACGTGGTGCTCGAAGGACTGAGCATCGCCCTCGCCGGACGCTACGGACCCTGGGCGCTGATGATCGGACTCATCGCGCTGGGGGTATGGCTTGTCGTCCGCGATATGCGGCGGCATGGGACTCGGCTCCGCGCGGTCGTGTTCCTGGGAATGACCGCGGAGGTCGTGCTGCTGGCGCTCACCTTTGGATTTGTGGTCGGAACCCTTACCTCGCAGCTCGTTCGTCCGCCGGTCATGCTGGCCGGCGCGCGCCAGATCGAGTCCATGACGTGGGCCGCGCGGGTGATGCTGTCGCTCGGAGCGGGGATCTATGAGGAGCTGTTGTTTCGCGTGGTGCTGGTCGCGGCGCTGGCCTGGTTCGCGCGCAGCGTGTTGCGCTGGCGTCCTCTTCCCGCGGGCGTCCTGGCGGTGATCATCGGGGCGTTGCTGTTCTCCGCCTTCCATTATATCGGCCCCTATGGGGACCGCCTGACCCTCTATTCCTTCTTATTCCGCATGATCGCGGGGGTGTTCTTCAGTGCGTTGTATCTGCTGCGGGGGTTTGGGATCACGGCGTGGACGCATGCGCTGTATGATGTGATGCTGTTGCTGGTGTGAAAACGTGGTACGTCGGTACGTCGGTACGTCGGTACGTCGGTACGTCGCTACGTCGGGACGTCGCTACGTCGGGACGGCGGGACGGCGGGACGGCGGGACGGCGGGACGGCGGGACGGTGCGCAAATCGGACAACGAGTGCGTACAAATGATCCGCCACATTTCAGGCGCCGCGTTATGATCGCACAATGTCAGACTTTCGAAATCTGCGCGCGTGGCGCGAGGCAGTTCAGCTCGCGGTAGTTTCGCGAGAGGTCATCAAGAAATTGCCGGACTGCGAGCGCTTCGCGCTTGCAGACCAATGGCGGCGAGCTGCATATGGCGTTTCTTTGAATATCGTGGAGGGAGCGAGTCGCCGTGGCGTGAAAGAGTTCCGCCGCTATCTGGATATCGCGCTCAGCTCACTGCATGAAATCGAGGGAATTATCGCGCTCGTTGAAGCAATGGAGTATGTGAACGAGGCCGATCTCGCTGCTGTAGTGAAGGTACGGGACGATTGCGCAAAAATGGTTTTTGGCTTGCTACGAGCGATGTCGAGTCGCCTAGAACCCGCTAAGCGACGCCACACTCGGGGCGTAACGACGTAACAACGTACCGACGTAGCGACGTAGCGACGTACCGACGTACAACGTTACTCTGTCTTCCGATCCACGACGTAAATATTCCGCTGCGCCGTGGGCATCATCACCAGATCCAGAATGTTTACGTGGGGCGGAAGATTGACGACGTAGGTGATCGTGTCCGCAACATCCTCCGCGGACAGGGGCGTGAAGCCGCGATACACGTCGCGGGCGCGCGTCGCATCGCCGTGAAAGCGGACTTCGGAAAATTCGGTGTTGACGAATCCCGGGTCGACGCTCGACACGCGAATCGAGGTGCCGGCGACGTCGAGGTTCATGCCCTCGTTCAGCGCGCGCAGCGCGAATTTCGTGGCGTTATAGACGTTGCCCATCGGGTAGACCATATGGCCCGCGGTGCTGCCGATGTTGATGATGTGGCCGGTGCCCCGGGCCACCATGTGCGGCAGAATCGGGCGCGTCACATTGAGCACGCCCTTGATGTTCGTGTCGATCATCCGGTCCCAATCGGCGAAATCGCCCTCCTGCAGCTTGGCGAGCCCGCTCGCGAGACCGGCGTTGTTGAGCAGCACGTCGGGTATGCCAATGGCCTTGAGCATGCGCTCGACTTCCGCGTGGACCGCCGGGCGGTCCCGCACATCAACGGTGGCGATGTGGACCACGGCGCCATGTGCCTTGCGCAGCTCGGCGGCGATGGCGTCGAGCCGGTCGCGGCGGCGAGCCCAGAGCACCAGGCGGGCGCCTTCCGCCGCAAAGCGACGCGCGCACGCGGCGCCAATCCCGGAGCTTCCGCCGGTGATCAACGCAAGCTTTCCCGCGATACGGGTCACGTCCCTCCGTCCCTCTGGTTAGCGCATGTTGCCGGTATGGCCGAGCGAATAACGGCCCGGCTGCGGCCACACGGTCAATCCGTGGGGTCCCCGGTCGACGGGGATGCGATGCGCGAGCGTGCCGTGTTCGGTGTCGAAGACGTACACCTCGTTGTCAAAGCGGCCGGACAGCCATAGCTCTTTCCCGTCGACGCTGACGTTCCCCATATCGGGGCTTCCGCCGTTCGGCACGGGCCAGGTCGCGACCACTGAGCGCGTCGCGAAATCGATGACACTCACGCTCCCCGGTCCATGGCGTCCTCCGGCAATCGTATTCCAGCCACGGTTGGCCACGTAGAGCAGTTTTCCGTTCCGGCTGGGATAGAGGGCATGCGCACCCTTGCCCGTCGGCAGGAAGCCCGTGATTCGGAATTTTAGAGGATCCAGCATATAGACGCCGTCAGCGGTGAGGTCGGCGATGTAGAACACGCTGCCGTCCGGCGAGGAGCGGATGTCCTGCGGCATCGCGTGGCCAACGCCACTGGGCGGAGCGGGGAGCCACAGATAGCGCAGGATTCGATGCGACGCCACATCGAGCTTCAGCAGCTGCCCCGAGAACTCGCAGGTGGCGACGGCATAGCGGCCGTTCGCGGTGAATTCCATGTGATCCACGCCTGAACACGCGACGCGCACCGAGTCGTGCAGCATCATGGTGTGCGGATCGCGGAAATCGAGCCGATGCTCGCGCTCTGCCACGACGAGGGCAAAGTGGCCGTCCGGCGTGAAGTAGAGATTGTAGGGATCATCGACCCGGACGTTGGGTCCAGGCTCGCCCGTCAGCGGGTCGATGGGCGTCAGTGTGTTCCCGCCCTCATTCGCGACCCAGAGAGTGCGGAGATCGTACGCCGGGACCACGTGCTGGGGCACCGCGCCCGTGGGAAATGTGCGCAGCACGCGATAGGTGGCGAGGTCGATCACGGTGACGCTGCCCGCACCCCCGTTCGGGACATACGCGCGCGGCAACGCGTGCGCCACAGCGGGACTGAGCATCCCCGGCCCCACCCCCGCGTAAATGTTGTGCGCAGCGGCGAGCGGAGGCATACCGGCCAACAGCGAGTCGGACGTGCTTGCGGTGTGCGTGTTCGAGGGGGGCGCGTGCGGCGTGGGACCGCCGCATCCCAGCACCGCGACCGTCACCAGCGCGATGTATTTCACTCGTCCTGGTAGACCTTTACGATGATGCGGCCGTCGGGACCGACGGAGCCGCGAAACATTCCGGTGGTATTGAACGGCATCGTGAACCGTCCGGCGCTGTCCAGGGCAATGACGCCCCCGCTGCCACCCTGCGCCACGAGCTCATCCATCACGACCGCGCGAGCCGCCTGCTCGAGCGACTCGCCTTTATAGTCGACGCGCGCGCAGATGTCGTGCGCCACCACGTTACGGATAAAAAATTCGCCCACGCCTGTTCCCGAGACGGCGCAACGGGCGCTGGCGTATGTCCCCGCGCCTACGATCGGAGAGTCCCCAATGCGCCCCCACCGCTTATTGGCGAGTCCGCCGGTGGACGTGCCCGCGGCGAGTCGCCCCGCCTGATCGAGCGCCACCGCGCCCACCGTGCCGTGCATGCCGCCGGCTTTCTCTCGCTCCAGCTGGCGCCGGCGCGGTTCGGTAATGAAATACGACTGCGGGACGAGTGTCATTCCCTGCTCGCGCGCGAATGCTTCGGCTCCCGCACCGGCCAATAGCACATGCGGTGAGCTGTCCATCACGAGGCGGGCGAGCAGAATCGGATTCTTGATGTGCTGCACGCCGGCGACGGCGCCGGCGCGCAGTGTGCTGCCATCCATGATGCTCGCGTCCAGCTCGACGGTCCCCGCATTGGTCAGCACCGCACCCTTGCCCGCATTGAACAGCGGCGAATCCTCGAGCACGGTGATCACACTCTCGACCGCCGCGAGACTCGGTCCGCCGCTCTTCAGCACGTCAAAACCTTTGCGGATCGCCGAGTGCAGCACCTCGCGGTACGCGGAATCGTCGTGTGGCGTCAACGATCCGCGGGCGATCCCTCCCGCGCCGCCATGCACCACGAGCATGAACGCGGGGCGCTGCGGGCGTGCGCCGACCAGCAGCAGCGGCAACAGCAGCGAGAGTACGCGACGCATGCCGTACCCTTCCCTCTTCCCCTAACTCTGTTTCTTGGCCGTCGGCGGCAGCAGCCCGTTCAGCCGCAGGTAGATGGCCAGCTGGCTGTAATGATCCGCCCAATCGTCGATCAGCGCGAACACCGCGGCCGCGCGGGTGATCTTCCGCCCTCCGAAGAACGGGATGCTATCGCCCAGCTTGCTCTCGTCGATCGTGAGCGACGTGCACGGCGCGAAGGAGCTCTTCAGGTGCTCCACCAGCTTGTCCTTCGCATCCGACGCGGGCGGCGGCTCTCCCATGGGGGCCGATTTGACGGTGCCCGCGATCATGCCGCACAGCAGCGCGTTGCCGTCGGCCAGATGCTGGATGACGTCGCCGAAGCTCATCTGCGCGGGGGTGGGTTTGTATCCGTACTTGTCTGCCGGCATCTCTTCCGCGGCGGCGACCAGGTTGCGCTGAGCCCGTGCGGTAAACCGCTGCACGGCTGCGGAGACGGGACCCTGTGCCGCAGCAGTGGATGTCAGCACCGCGCTCGAAACGATCAGGAGTATCGGCTGGATTCGCATGCGTGCCTCGCGTGAGAGAGAGTGCGGGAGTCTGCGACCGGAGCGGGCGTGAGGCAAGGGGTGTAAATTTCCATCATGCCGCCCGTATCGGTTGAGCGCCTGGTGACGGAGCTCGTAAAACTGCAGCGCGACATGCAGGACGGAAAGCTGAAGTCGAGCGAGTACGATCAGCGCCTGGCGCGCGTGGTGCGCGAGCTGCGGGAGCAAGGCCTCGACGCCGATCGGCCGAAGATCAGTGCGGCCCTCGACGACGCGTTGCAGCGCGGGGTGATTACCCCGGGGGTACGCGATCATCTCACCAAGCGATTAGGGCTTGGGTAAAGTCCAATCGATCACAATCTTTCCCACGCTGCGATTGTCCCGCATCCGTTGAAACGCTTCCGCTGCCCGCTCGGGTGGAAATACCGAGTCGATAACCGGCGCGAGCCTTCCCGCTTCGAATCCCGGTAACACCTCGCGCGCGAATCGCGCCACGATCGCCGCTTTCTCTTCGCGCGAGCGCGCGCGCAGCGTCGATCCCATTATCCACGCGCGCTTCTTCATCAACAGCAGCAGATCGAGCGAGGCCTGTGCTCCGGCCATGGTCGCGAGAGAGACGATTCGTCCCCGCCCGCCTCCCGCCAGCACCGACAGATCACCGGGAAGCGTCGCGGCCCCGACCGGATCGAGGATCACGTTGATCGCGTCACGTCCCCAGCGGGAGGCGATTTCGGCCGCGAAATCACCGTGCGCCGTCTCGATGGCGAGGTCAGCGCCCGCCGCTTCCAGTGCCGCGATCTTGTCGCGTGTCCGGGTCGTCGCGGCCACGCGCGCGCCCAGGAACTTTGCCAGCTGAATCGCCGCCAGTCCGACTCCGGACGCGCCGGCGTGGACCAGAACGCATTCTCCCGCAGTCAACTCCGCCTCCACTACCAGATTCACGAACGCCGTCAGATACGCTTCGGGAATGGCGCCGGCCGTTGTGAGATCGGTGTGGTCCGGCGCCGGAAACATCTGGCCGACCGGGACCACCGCGCGATCGGCATGTCCACCACCCGCGAGCAGCGCGCACACGCGCGCGCCCGTTGCGTCGACGCCGGAAACCTCGAGACCCAATCCCTCCGGCTCGCCCGGCGGCGCCGGATAACGGCCGGCGATCTGCGCGAGATCGGCCCGGTTGACGCCGGATGCGGCGACACGGACGAGCACTTCGCCGGCCCGAGGCTCGGGATCGGGAAGCGTTCTCACGGTCACGACGTAACGACCGTCACGTTCGACGGCATCGATGGATCGCACGGCGGTGAATCTATCTCCGTCGTGAGCCGAGTCACCGCCACCGTGCTCAGCCGTTTCTAGTTTCGATTCCAGAATCCGCTGCTCAGAGCAAAACCGTTGTGAGACGGTGACGCAGAGTTAGGGGACCGAAGGCGACCACCCGTCGCCAGGTCAGCCCGGCCGCCAGCGACTCGAGAGACACCCGAGCGCTGGCGGCTTTTTTGTGCGCTCGATCACTCCCTTGCCCTAGGGGGACACCGATGTCGATTCGTGATTTCGCGCACGCGGCGCTGGCCGCGAGCATCGTGCTGATTGCCGTTGGCTGCGGTTCTCCGACCGATCCGGTCGCCACCGCGTCGTCCCCCGGCAGCACGGCCAGCTCCGATGGCACCCTCCACGTCAATCCCTCGGCCGCTCTGTTGGGCGTCGGCGACACCACCCACCTCTCGGCGTTGGCATTCCCAACCACAGCGGTGACGTGGCTGAGCAACAATGCCGCCGTCGCGACCATCGACAGCACCGGACTCGTGACGGCAGTCGGCGCCGGGTCCGCCTTGATGACGGCAAGCGACGGAACGCGACAAGCCACCGCGAGCATCACGGTCAATGCGGCGGCCACTCTCGCCACTCCGGTTTGCGTCCCCACCGGGGACGGGATTTGCCGCTACGTGGACGCGCGCGCGGGCGACGATGCCAACCCGGGCACGAGCACGCAGCCATATCGCACGCTGGGGATGGCGGCGAGCGTGGTCAATCCGGGTGACGTCGTGATCGTGCGCGACGGGACGTATTACGGCACGAGCGGCGACGCCATCCTTCCGATCACACGCGGCGGCACGGCCGGGAAGCTCGTCGTCTTCAAAGCCGAGCATCAGTGGGGCGCAGTCCTGGACGGTCAGAAGAACGCGTTTGCGACCGGGGTCAAATACCGCGCCAGCTACGTGCGGGTCGAAGGCTTCGACGTCCACGACGTCAATCATTACGGATTCGACCTGGGGTGGGACCTGACCGGCGTCCAGGCGGCCGGAAACCATGTCCATCACGTGGGACGCTATTGCACGGGGACAACGAGCGGACTTTCGGCATTCACGGTGGATGATGACGACGTCGTGATCGAAGGCAACGTGGTGCACGATATCGGCCGCTATGGGCCCGGCGAGGGAGGCTGCACGCCGCCGACGCCGTATTACCAAAACAACGATCACGGCATTTACCTGTCGAGCGGGACCAACATCATCATCCGCAACAACGTCTTTTACGACCTGACGCACGGTTGGGCCATCCACCGCTACAACCTCGAGTACGAGTCGGTGGACCGGGTCTACATCGTCAACAACACGTTCGCCTTCCCCAATCCGTATCGAGACGGTCAAATCGTCATTGCCGGTCCATTCAAGAATTCCCTCATCGCGAACAACATCTTTTATCAGCCGCGCGGCGCCGGGATTCTGTTCAACCCGGATGGGCCGATGACGAACGTCCGCGTGACGAACAACGTGACCTCGGGTGGGCCGGTATCCACGGGATCGAGCTCGGGGGCTACGGTCAGCGCGAACCTCGACTGGACCGATCCCCGTCTGGCGGATCCTTCCGATCTGGACTTTCATCTTCAATCCGGCAGCCCGGCAATCGGCGTGGGACTCGCGCTTCCGTATGTATCGAATGATTTCGTGGGCGCGGTTCGAAACACGAATGACGCGGGAGCGTACCGATTCTAGGACCAGTTGTACGACGCTACGCCGTTGTACGACGCTACGACGCTACGACGCTACGTTGCACGAATTGTTTTTCCGTATGGCGTAGCGTCGTACATCGTACCGTCGTCTTGTTGACGAGCATCACAGAATCGACGCGAAGCAGCACGTAGCTTGGTTGCAGCACCCCATACGCTGCTCAGAGCAAAGCCGCCGAAAGGCGGTGACGCAGAGCCAGGGGACTACGGCGAGCACAGCGCTCGTCACGTTAGCCCGGCCGCCAGCGCCTCGAGAGTACCCCGAGCGCTGGCGGTCTTTTTTTTGTTCGGCTCACTCGCCCCCTCAACGGGAGCGCGATAACGGCAAACCCGGCGAAAGCCGGCGACGCAAAGTCTCGAGGCTACCGCACTGCGTGCCATGCCCGTCGAGCTGCCGAACCTCACGTCGCATCAAAATCGGAAGGGGCCTTCCATGCGTCGTCCTGCGCCCAGGCGGCTGCTGGTTGTTCTGCTCGCCGCTCTTGTCTGCTTCGCTTGCGAAACATCCGTTGCTCCCGATTTGGGAATCCGTTCCCTCGAAATCACCCCCCGCGCGGATACACTGCAAGTCGGCGAAAGCCTGCAATTGTCCGCCGCAATCCTGATGAATAACGGTCGTAGCGCACCCACCCCCACCTGGTCCACCTCGAACTCCTCGGCACTCACCGTCTCCACCACCGGCGTCGTCACCGCGGTCGCCATCGGAACGGCTGTCGTCCGCGCCAGCGTGGCGAACTACGAGGATTCATCCACCTTCGTGGTCCAGGCCATCACGACACCGCCGCCGCCGCCGGGAGTGATAATCGGCAGTGTCACGGTGGCGCCGTCGGCGCCTACGCTCGTCGCGGGGGCGACCGTCCAGCTGACCGCCACGGTGCGGGACGCGAACGGCCAGGCGCTCAGCGGGATAACGCTCAGCTGGACCAGCGGCAACCGCGCGACCGCGACGGTTTCGGCGACGGGTCTCGTAACGGGGGTGGCCGCGGGATCGGCGGCGATGACCGCGGCCGTCGGCGACAAGAGCGGAACCGCGCTCGTCACCGTCACGGCGCCGGCGCCCCCGCTGTGCAGTCCGACGGGATCGGGCGTCTGCCGCTATGTCGATGGCAACGCGGGCAACGACGGGAATGCCGGGACGTCGAGTCAACCGTATCGCACGCTCGCGAAAGCTGCCGGCGTCGTGAATCCCGGAGACGTGGTCATCGTGCGGGACGGGATTTACACCGGGTCGAGCAGCGCGGTCTTCAGCATTCCGCGTGGCGGCACCGGCACAAATCTCGTCGTCTTCAAGGCGGAGCATCAATGGGGAGCGATCATCGACGGGCAGAGCAACTACTCGGCGACGGGGATCGAAGTGCGCGCCAGCTACGTACGCGTCGAGGGATTCGACGTGCGCAACACGAACCACTACGGCGTCGACATGGGCTCGGGTCAGTACGGGGTCCAGATCGCCCGCAATAATGTCCACGACATCGGGCACCAATGCTCGGGAACGACGAGCGGATTCTCCGGGTTCGACGTCCTGACGAACGACGGAATCATCGAGCAGAACGTGATTCACGACATCGGCCGTTACGGGCCGGGCGAGCACGGCTGCAGTCCGCCCAACGCCTATTACCAGAACCACGACCACGGGATGTATCTGTCGGACGGGTCGAACATCATCATTCGCAACAACGTCTTCTACAACATCACGCATGGCTGGGCGATTCACCGCTACAACGTCGACGGCAAAGCCGTGGACCGCGTGTACATCGTGAACAACACGTTCGTATTCCCGAACCCGTATCGCGTGGGTCAGATCATCATCAACTGTCCCATGTCGAACTCGCTCATCGCGAACAACATTTTCTACCAGCCCACCGAGGCGGGTATTCTGCTCGACAGCGAAGGTGGGTCGGTGAGTAGCCTCACTGTGCGGAATAACATCACCTATGGCGGCGTGGCCTGGAGCGGCTCGACGAGCGGTGCGACGCTGTCGAACAATCTGAACAACACCGATCCGCGACTGGTGAATGCGAGCGGGCTGAATTTTCACCTGCAGAGCGACAGCCCCGCGATCGGATTCGGCATGGCGCTGTCTTACGTGACGGGCGACTTCGACGGCCTGATCTTTCCAGCACAGTGGGATCCGAAGCTTGGAATTCACGTGACTTGAAGTCGCGGCCGCACTGACCCTATAGTGAGTCGTATTAATTTAAATCATACCAACATGGTCAAATAAAACGAAAGGCTCAGTCGAAAGACTGGGCCTTTCGTTTTAATCTGATCGGCACGTAAGAGGTTCCAACTTTCACCATA